>OHGR01000037.1_pt1 | contig 96463 bp, 105 predicted proteins | sample 1567911 | NCBI WGS metagenome assembly OHGR01 (sample SAMEA3879552, study PRJEB24766) | human gut metagenome | biome: human-associated habitat; feature: feces | place: USA | collected 1985/1987
CTCATCTGGTAGAGCGCCACCTTGCCAAGGTGGAGGTAGCGAGTTCGAGCCTCGTAATCCGCTCCACACCGTTTAATTCGTCGCGGGAATACTCGCGGCGTTTTTATTTTGCCGTACGCCGTCAGCTGCGCGTTTTGTTCAGGTGGTAGAGCGGGACTGAAAATCCCCGTGTGTATGGTTTGGTTCCGACCTCAGGCGCCATAAAAGCGGATTTAGCTCATCCGGCATGAGCGCAGAGGTAGCTCGTCCAAGCCTCGTAATCCGCTCCACACCGTTTAATTCGTCGTGTCGCTGTGGGAATACTCGCGGCGTTTTTATTTTGCCGTACGCCGTCAGCTGCGCGTTTTGCTCAGGTGCTTTTCCCAAATCACAAACATACATCAGCCCGCAGCCCAAGGTGCACCTTTGCAGCATATACCTCTCTTACTTAAAAAGCGGCAGGAAGTCTGCCGCTTTTTCTTATATTCACGCACGTTCTTTGCCTTTACGGCGGGTCACTTCGGGCATGCAGTTGATGCGCCGCCTGCCCCGATCTATGCGTTACTTTTTCGCGGTGAAAAACAGCCTCCTGAACCCTAAAATCACTTTGCCGTCAGCCATCACTGGGTACAAAGCCTTTGCGCGCTCTTCAATCTCCGCCTCAAACGCCTTGCCGTCCTCGTCGCTGAGCTGATCCAGATACGGGCGGAGTCTGCTGCCCTTGACAAACTCGACGAGCGCTCTATGGTTTGCAAGCCTGTGATAGTACTTTGTCTCCCAGATGTCAAACTCGGATGCACATCCGCAAAGTATGTCGTAATACTTACTCGGCTCAAGCGTTCCGTTTGCCTCTTTTGAGCTATTCAGTCCCCATTCTGCGCTGACCTTGCTTATCAGCTTGAACAGCGGCTCTTCGCCGTTAAAAGGCATCTGCACCGCAAGCATTCCGCCGTCGTTCAGCTTTTGCATGAGCGCGGGTATGACCTGCTCATGGTTGTCAATCCACTGCAGGCATGCGTTTGAAAACAAGAGGTCATATCTTTCCTCAAGCGAAAGTGCGTCGCATAGCTCAAACCTGAGCTTTGGATGCTCTGCCCTCGCGCGCTCGATCATATTCTCCGAGCTGTCTATTCCCACGATATCCGCGTCCGCAAACGCCGATTTTAAAACCACCGTGCTGTTTCCCGCGCCGCAGCCTATATCCGCAATCGTCTTCGGGCATGCGCCGCAGCCTTTAAGTCGCGCGGCAAGGTCTATCGAGGGCTGTGTGCGCTCGCTTGCAAACATCATATATTGAGTCGGGTTCCAGTCTGACATGTTGTCCTCCTTGACAGGCATGCATACAAGCGCTGATTTTGAATACCAACTGAAATACGCATGCATTCTATGACGATTTGTAATTATATTTTATGATATAAGCGGTGCAAGACCTGACAAAAGCACCCTCATGACGTAAAGGTCTTGAGGGTGCAATGCGGTGTAATGCTTATTATACCAACTGGATGATAGCCATCTCAGCAGCGTCGCCGCGTCTAGGACCTACCTTGATGATCCTTGTGTAGCCGCCGTTGCGGTCAGCATACTTCGGTGCAATTTCGTCAATGAGCTTCTTTGAAACGTCTTCCTTAGTGACATAAGCATAAATCTGACGCTTCGAGTGGAGGTCTGCCGACTTGCCGAGAGTTATCATCTTCTCAGCCATGGCGGAAACTTCCTTAGCTCTTGTAACAGTGGTCTCTATCTTACCATTCTCGAGCAGGAAGGTGACCATAGCTCTGAGCATAGCTCTTCTCTGGTCGCTTGTTCTGCCCAACTTTCTTGTTCCTGGCATAGGTGTTCACTCCTTCTTAGTTTTCCTCATCGTAGCTCATTTCCAAGCCAAGGGAAGCAAGCTTCTCCTTAACCTCGTCAAATGACTTCTTACCGAGGTTGCGTACCTTCATCATTTCTTCCTCGGACTTCTCTATCAGGTCGTTTACAGTATTGATGCCCGCCCTTTTAAGACAGTTGAAGGATCTAACCGACAAGTCAAGTTCCTCAATGGTCATCTCAAGGACTTTGTCCTTGGACTTTATGTCTTTTTCGGTCAAAATGTCGTCAACGCTTGCCTCCTCGGACAGGTTGATGAACAAATTCAGATGCTCGTTGAGGAGTTTGGCTGCCATGGAGACAGCCTCCTTTGCGGATATAACGCCGTCTGTCCATACCTCTAATGTGAGCTTATCGTAATCGGTTATCTGTCCTACACGGGTGTTCTCTACGGTATAGTTTACCTTGAGAACCGGTGTATAAATACTGTCAACTGCAATCACGCCTATAGGCGCGTTTGCCATCATAGCCTTGTTTCTTTCGGCGGAAACGTATCCGCGTCCTCTGTCAAGTACTATTTCCATATAGAGCTTTGCTCCGGTGTCGAGAGTAGCTATGTGCATGTCGGGGACGAGTATTTCTACCTCTGAATCGGTCTTTATGTCGCCCGCGGTGACCTTGCACTCGCCCTCAGCTTCGATGTAAACCGTCTTGGGTCCGTCGCAGTAAAGCTTTGCGGTGAGTCCCTTGAGGTTGAGTACGATCTCCGCCACATCCTCCTTGACGCCCGGAATTGTTGATAGTTCGTGTTGTACGCCGTCTATCTTGATAGACGTAACGGCTACACCCGGGAGAGATGAAAGCAATACACGCCTAAGGCTGTTGCCGATAGTCGTGCCGTAGCCGCGCTCTAAAGGCTCCAAAACAAACTTGCCGTATGTTCCGTTGCTTTTAAGCTCGACTGTTTCTATATCCGGCTTTTCAATTTTTTCTAACATTGTAGCCTCCATTTCTTTTCTGTGACGCGCAGCTCCTGCCGCACATCATGTTCCCTGTGTCCTTTAATGACAGCTTCGGCAGGCGGGCGTCATGCCCGACCTGAACCACAAGCAAATACGGCGTGAACGCAAAATCGCTGCACAGATTTTTGCGGCGGCGTTCATCATGCCGGCGTCATTATTTAGAGTACAACTCGACGATCATGTGCTCCTCTACCTCGTAGTCGAGGTCATCCTTGACGGGGAGTCTTGTTACGGTTGCCGTAAGGTTATCCTTGTCAACGGTGAGCCATGTGGGAATAAGTCTGCCGTTGGTGGTCTCAACGATCTCCTTGAACTTGGTGCTCTTTTTGGAGTTCTCTCTGAGAGCGATGACGTCGCCTACCTTTACTCTGTAAGAAGGGATGTCTACTCTTGAGCCGTTCACGTTGAAATGACCGTGGGAAACGAGCTGTCTTGCCTCACGTCTTGTGGTCGCAAGACCCATTCTGAAGGCGACGTTGTCAAGTCTGAGCTCCAAAAGGGTGAGAAGGTTTGCACCCGCCTGACCCTCCATCTTTTCAGCTCTCTCGTAGATGTGTCTGAACTGCTTCTCGAGAACGCCGTAGATGAACTTGAGCTTCTGCTTCTCCTTGAGCTGCATAGCATACTCGGATTCTTTCTTTCTGACGTTTGCCTTGGGGTCTCTCTTTGTTTCCTTTGCAACGCCCATTACCATGGGGCTGATGCCCAGAGCCTTGCATTTTTTAAGAATGGGTTCCTTGTTAAGTGCCATTATAAATTTCCTCCGTTTTTTAAATAATATCGGGTCTGTCCCGACACCGAGTAAACTTCGTAAACTCGGTACTTTTTCGCGGTCACCGCATGCGTATCAAGGATACTTAAACTATACTCTGCGGCGCTTGGGAGGACGGCAGCCATTGTGAGGAATGGGAGTAACGTCCTTTATAAGTCTTACCTCAAGCTCCTCAGACTGAAGAGCACGGATAGCCGCTTCTCTTCCCTGGCCGGGTCCCTTTACATATACCTCAACGATCTTGAGTCCGTGCTCCTTAGCAGCTCTTGCAGCTGTTTCGGCTGCGGTCTGAGCAGCGAACGGAGTAGACTTCTTGGAGCCTCTGAATCCGAGTCCTCCTGCGGACGCCCACGAAATCGCGTTGCCCTGCATATCGGTGATGGTGACGATGGTGTTGTTGAACGTGGACTGGATATGAACCTGTCCCTGCTCAATATTCTTTCTTTCTCTGCGGCGGCGAACAACCGTCTTCTTGCCGGTAGTCTTATTTTGAGCCATGTCTCATATCCCTCCTTACTTCTTCTTGTTGGCGATAGTCTTCTTGGGTCCCTTGCGGGTTCTTGCGTTGGTCTTTGTTCTCTGACCTCTTACCGGAAGGCCTTTGCGGTGACGTGTACCGCGGTAGCATCCGACCTCGATAAGTCTCTTGATGTTGAGCTGAACTTCTCTTCTTCTGTCGCCCTCAACTATAAGATGCTTGTCGACGTATTCACGCAGCTTGGCAACGTCGTCCTCCGACAAATCCTTAACTCTTATATCGGGGTTAACGCCTGTCTCCTTGCAGATCTTTGTCGCCGTAGGCTGACCTATTCCATAGATATATGTGAGAGCCGCTTCGATTCTCTTTTCTCTGGGAAGGTCTATACTTGCTATACGAGCCATATTTTATGGGCACCTCCATTAACTGTTTTTATCCCTGACGCTGCTTGTGCTTGGGGTTCTCGCAAATGACCATAACCTTGCCCTTGCGTCTTATTACCTTGCACTTCTCGCACATCGGTTTAACTGAAGGTCTTACTTTCATTGAAATTCCTCCTTCAAATAGTAGCGCAGCGCTCTGCGGCGCTTCGCATGTTTACATGTTTTTTTATTTGGATCTCCACGTGATTCTGCCCTTGGACAGATCGTAGGGTGACATCTCGACCGTTACCTTATCTCCGGGAACGATTCTTATGTGGTTCATTCCCAGCTTTCCGGATACATAGGCGAGAATCCTGTGACCGTTTGCAAGCTCCACCTGAAACTTTGCGCTCGGCAGAGCCTCTATAACAGTGCCTTCAAGTTCAATTACATCTTCTTTTGACATTGCAATCCTCTTTCTTATCATCTCGTCCGGTCGCTGCCGGCTTCGTCAGAGCTTTGGGTCGTAAGCTCCGAAAGAAGCTTTTTAAGTTTTTTGTTCGTCAGGCCGTTGGTGTCTATCCGGCTGCCGGTCGGTGAAATGTGTTTAACATTCTTTCGCTTCGGGTGCTCGAGCTTTCGCTCCTTGCCGTCGGCGATAAAAACGAAGCGGTCCTCGACAGCCGTCGCAACGAATAAGCTGCCTTGATCTCGACCCGCAGTGGATTTTACCACGCTGCCCTTGACTATATTCACAAACGTCCTCCTTATTCAGGCACGGTGAGTATTTGCGCACCGTCTGACGTTATTGCGATTGTGTGCTCAAAATGCGCCGCAAGCGAGCCGTCTTTGGTCTTGACTGTCCAGCCGTCCGGCAAAACCTTTACCGCAGGGCTTCCCGCGGTGATCATCGGTTCTATGGCTATGACCATTCCCGCCGCAAGCCTGGGACCGTGTCCCGCGCGACCGAAGTTGGGAACCTCGGGGTCTTCGTGCAGCTCGGAGCCGACGCCGTGTCCGACGTACTCTCTCACCACTCCGTAGCCCCTCGATTCGTTGTACTCCTGAATAGCTGCTGACAAGTCGCCGATTCTCACGCCCGGCTTAGCCATTGATATGGCAAGCATCAGGCTTTCCTCGGTTACAGCCAAAAGCGCTTTTGCCTCGTCGGATATCTGTCCTACGGCGAACGTCTTTGTAGCGTCGCCGTGGAAGCCGTCTATATAAGCTCCGACGTCTACCGACACAATATCTCCGTCGGCTATTTTTATGTCAGGCGACGGTATGCCGTGTATGACCGTGTCGTTTACGGATATGCATGCAGAACCGGGGAATCCCGCATAGCCCAAAAACGAGGGCTTTGCACCGTGGGAGGTGATGTAGTTGTGTATAACCTTATCAAGCTCCTTGGTGCTCATTCCGCTGTGTATTGCGTTACCCGCAGCGACGAGCGCGCCGGCTGTTATTGCTCCTGCCTTGCGCATTTTAGCAAGGTCTTTTGCTGATTTTATGTTTATCACGTTTTATGCCTCTAAAGCCTCAAGTGTCAGCTTTGACGTCTTTGATACCTCTTCCTGACCTATTACGGTTACAAGCTTTCCCTGCGCAAAGTAAAAGTCCTTGAGCGGAGCGGTCTTTTCATGGTAGACCTTGAGTCTGTCCAAAACCGTTGCCGGCTCATCGTCCTTACGGGTTATGAGCTTTCCGCCGCATGCGTCGCATACGCCCTCAACCTTTGTGGGCTTGTACTCTACGTGGTAGGAGCAGCCGCACTTTTCGCAGACGCGTCTGCCCGAAAGCCTTCTGGCAATGGTCTCATCGGGGACGTATATCTCGATGACCTTGTCTATCTTCACGCCCATCTTGTCGAGAGCCTCCGCCTGCGGAACAGTGCGGGGGAAGCCGTCGAGAATGAATCCGTTCTTGCAGTCGTCCTGCGAAATTCTGTCCTTTAAAATCCCGATGACAACATCGTCGGGAACAAGCTCGCCCTTGTCCATGTAGCTCTTCGCCGCAAGTCCGCTGGGTGTGCCGTTCTTGACCGCTTCTCTTAACATGTTACCGGTTGAGATTGCGGGAATACCCTTGGCTGCGCATATGACCTCAGCCTGAGTTCCTTTGCCTGCGCCCGGTGCGCCTAACAAAATCAAATTCATAAACGTCTCCTTTCCTAAAACCCGCCCGACACAGTATGTGCTATCACTGATATCGGGCATTGCCTGTATGCCTCTTGCCTGTGTAAGGTATGCCGATTACTCAAGGAATCCCTTGTGGTGACGAACCATGAGCTGAGACTCAAGCTGTCTTACCGTCTCAAGCGCAACGCTTACGACGATGAGGATTGAAGTTCCGCCCAATGCGAGGTTTCCTATGCCTGTGATCTGTGCGAATATAATCGGGAATATTGCAACAACGCCGAGGAAGAACGCGCCGACCAAAACGAGCTTTGAAAGCACTCTTGTGATGTACTCCGATGTAGGAGCGCCGGGGCGTATTCCGGGGATACCGCCGTTATTCTGGCGGAGGTTGTTTGCTATCTCCATGGGATTATACTGCATGGAAACATAGAAGTAGCTGAACAGGATTATCAGTATGAAGTAGAGGGTGGCATACACGGGGTGGGTGTAGCTGAACACTCTTAAGAATCCATACCAGAATGTTCCCGCCTCAGGGGCGCCGGTGAACATCTCAACCGTCTGAGGTATTGACATAATGCTCATCGCAAAGATTATGGGCATTACGCCGGACATAGCTATCTTTATCGGCAGGTAGGTGCTCTGTCCGCCGTACATCTTTCTTCCCACAACACGCTTAGCGTACTGAATGGGTATTCTTCTCTCTGCGTTGTCCATGAAGATGATGAACACTATCATGAGAACAAAGATGATTATGATTATCGGGATAAGAGCTATCTGCAAAGCCTCGCCCGACTGGCCGAGCATTGCAAACGTTGAACCGAACGACGACGGAATGTCGGCGATGATACCGGCAAACAAGAGCATTGAAATTCCGTTTCCTATGCCCTTCTTGTCAATGAGCGAGCCGAGCCATATTACGAGCATCGCGCCTGCGGTAAAGCATGCGATGATGACTATCTCGGACAAGACCTTTGAGAAACCTGTGGTGTAGGTAAGTGCGCCCTGGCTCTTAAGTGCCACGTAGTAGCCCCATGACTGCAAAAGCGCAATTCCGAGCGTGGTATACTTTGTGATCTTGTTTATCTTTGCCCTTCCTGCCTCGCCCTCCTTTGAAAGTCTCTCAAGGGGAGGTATGGCGAAGGTTAAAAGCTGAATGATGATCTGTGCATTGATATAGGGGGAAATCGAAAGGCACAAAAGCGTTGCTCTTCCGAACGTTCCTCCGGAAAGGGTGTTGAGGTAGCTGAAAATGTTGTTGCTGCCTTCGATCATAGCGCTTATGGCGCTGGAATCAAGAAAGGGAACCGGTATATATCCGCCCAGTCTGTAAATCACGATTATGAGCAGGGTGTAAAGAATCTTCTTTCTTATATCGACTACCTTCCAAGCGTTTCGCAATGTCTGAAGCACTTAGACCACCTCTGCCTCTCCGCCGGCTTTCTCGATCTTCTCCTTAGCGGATGCAGAGTAAGCAGCTGCCTTGACGGTGAGCTTTCTTGTAAGCTCTCCGTTGCCCAGTACCTTGATGCCGTTGCCGCCGTTCTTGACAACTCCGGCTGCTATCAAAAGCTCAGTATCAACGACTGTGCCGTCTACGAATTTCTCGAGGTCGGAAACGTTGATTGCTGTATACTTAGCCGCAAATATGTTGTTGAAGCCTCTCTTGGGGATTCTTCTTGCAAGTCTGGTCTGACCGCCTTCAAAGCCCGGTCTTACACCGCCGCCCGAACGCGCGTTCTGACCCTTATGTCCCTTGCCCGCTGTCTTGCCCTGTCCGGAGCCGTGTCCTCTTCCGATTCTCTTGACGTCCTTGTTTGAGCCTTCAGCAGGTGCTAAATCATGCAATTTCATTTGTTCGCACCTCCTTGTTTTATGCTTCGGTGACTTTAATCAGGTGTACGATCTTGTTGATTTTACCCTTCGTCTGTGCGTTGTCGGGCTGAACCGAAACGTCACCTATTTTGCGTAGACCTAAGGAGTTAGCTGTAGCGATCTGGTCCTTGAGTCTGCCGTTGAGGCTCTTTACGAGCTCAATCTTTATGGATGCCATAAATCTCTAACCTCCTCAGAATAATTCCTTTACCGTCTTGCCTCTCTTATTTGCCACCTCTTCAGCGGACTTGAGGCTCATGAGACCGTTGAAGGTCGCCCTTACAACGTTGCAGGGGTTGTTGGAACGCAGGGACTTTGTTCTTATGTCCTTTATTCCGGCTGCCTCTATTACGGAACGAACAGGGCCGCCTGCGATAACTCCGGTACCGGGGGCTGCGGGTCTCATCAACACTCTGCCTGCTCCGTACGCGCCTACTACCTCGTGGGGAATGGTTGTGCCCTTGAGGGATACCTTGATAAGGTTCTTCTTGGCGTCTGCTATTCCTTTTCTTATTGCGTCGGTAACTTCTCCCGACTTTCCGATACCGAATCCGACAGTTCCGTTCTTGTCGCCTACTACAACCAGCGCGGCAAACTTCATTATGCGTCCGCCCTTAACAGTCTTGGATACGCGGTTAATGGATACGACGGTATCGGTAAGTTCCATTGATGAAGCATCTATTCTAACCAAAATACTGTACCTCCTTTTAGAACTTAAGTCCGCCCTCACGAGCGCCGTCGGCAAGTGCCTGAACACGTCCGTGATATACGTAACCGCCTCTGTCGAATACGACTTCCTCGATTCCCTTGGCCTTGCATGCCTCGGCGATCATCTGACCGACCTTCTTTGCGCCTTCGACGTTTCCACCGTTTCCTTCAAAGCCCTTTTCCATGCTTGAAGCGGCGCAGAGAGTTGTTCCGGTAACATCGTCTATTACCTGAGCATATATGTGCTTGGCGGAGCGGAACACGTTAAGACGGGGGCACTGTGCCGTGCCGCTGACCTTAGCGCGGACTCTTGCATGTCTCTTCGCTCTTGCCTTAGCTCTGTCAACTAATTTTATCATAGTCGTTTACTCTCCTTATTTACTTCTTTGCGCCTTTACCGGCCTTACCTTCCTTGCGGATGATAACCTCGCCGTCATAGCGGATTCCCTTGCCCTTGTAAGGCTCAGGCGGACGCTTTGCGCGTACTTCGCAGGCAAACTGACCTACCTTCTGCTTGTCTATGCCGCTTACTATTATCTGGTTGGGCTGAGGAACCTCAAGCTTGATGTCCTCCGTCTCAGAGATGGTTACCTGATGCGAAAATCCCAGAGTGAGAACTACGTTCTTGCCCTGCTTTGCCGCTCTGTAACCTACTCCCTCGATGATAAGCGACTTGGAGTAGCCGTGAACCACGCCCTCAACCATGTTGTGCAGCAAGGACCTTGTAAGTCCGTGAAGTGCCTTGGTCTGCTGCTCGTCGTCGCGGCGGATTACGTGTACAACGCCATCCTCAACCTTGAGCGTGAGCGCGGGATTGAATTTCTGTGTAAGGGTGCCCTTAGGGCCCTTTACTGTTACCACGTTGCCCTCTGCAACAGTGACCTGTACGCCTGAAGGAACGCTGATCGGCATTAAACCTATTCTTGACATGACAGCCTCCTTACCAGACGAACGCGAGAATCTCTCCGCCGACGCCAAGCTCTCTTGCTTTCTTGTCGGTGATGATGCCCTTTGAAGTGGAAACAATCGCAACTCCAAGGCCTCTCATAACCTTAGGCATATCCTCGCAGCTTGAGTAAATTCTAAGACCGGGCTTAGATACTCTTCTTATGCCGGAGATTACCGGTGTTCTGTTCTCGTCATACTTAAGTGTTATTCTTATGATACCCTGCTTACCGTCCTCAACGACCTGATAGGACTTGATGTAGCCCTCGTTGAGAAGTATCTCAACAATCGCCTTTTTCACGTTGGAAGCAGGAATATCTACAGTAGCGTGCTTTGCCGAGCTTGCGTTGCGAATTCTCGTCAACAAGTCAGCTATTGTATCAGTAATCTGCATACTGTGTTGCCTCCTTTGCTGAAATTGTTACCAGCTTGCCTTCTTAACTCCCGGAATCTGACCGTCATGCGCGAGCTCTCTGAAGCAGATACGGCAGATGCCGTACTTTCTCAGGTATGCATGGGGTCTTCCGCATATCTTGCACCTGTTGTAAGCACGAGTTGAGTACTTAGGCTTAGCCTGCTGCTTTAAAACCATAGCTTTCTTAGCCATTTTGTATCCTCCTCTTACTTGGCGAAGGGAGCGCCGAGCAATGAAAGCAGCTCCTTTGCTTCTTCGTCTGTCTTTGCTGTTGTGATGAAGTTGATGTCCATTCCGCGAACCTTGTCAACCTTGTCGAACTCGATCTCGGGGAATATGAGCTGCTCCTTTACGCCGGTGGAGTAGTTGCCTCTGCCGTCGAAGGAATTAGCGCTTATGCCCTTGAAGTCACGAACGCGCGGGAACGCAACATTGAAAAGCCTGTCTACAAACTCGTACATCTTGTCGGAGCGAAGAGTTACCTTTACTCCTATGGGCATGCCCTCACGGAGCTTGAAGTTTGCAACCGACTTCTTGGCCTTGCACACTATCGGCTTCTGACCGGTGATGGCTGCAAGGTCGTTCATGACAGCGTCGATAACCTTGGAGTTCTCCTTGGCCTCGCCGCATGCTACGTTTATAACCACCTTGTCGAGCTTGGGTATCTGCATAACGTTCTTGTAGCCGAACTTCTTCATAAGCGCAGGAGCTATTTCGCTGACATACTGTTCTTTTAATCTTGCCATGTTCGTCCTCCTACTTGATCTCGGCACCGCAGTGCTTGCAAACTCTTACCTTGTTGCCGTCGCCGTCAATCTTGACGCCGTATCTTACGCCCTTGTCGCACTTGGGGCAAACAAGAGCTACCTTGCTTGAGTACATAGCTGCCTCGGCCTTTACTATGCCGCCTGCTTCGCCTCTTCTGCGGGGCTTTACGCTCTTGGTGGCAATGTTGCAGCCTTCAACTATGAGCTTACCCTCCTTGGGGGATACCGCAAGCACCTTTCCGCGCTTGCCCTTATCCTTGCCGCTGAGGATGACTACGGAGTCGCCGGTTTTAACATGAATCTTATTCATAACTGCGGATCCTCCTTAAAGTACCTCGGGGGCCAAAGACATGATCTTTACAAAGTCATTGTCTCTTAACTCTCTGGCAACAGGGCCAAAGATACGTGTTCCCCTGGGTGTTTTATCTTCCTTAATTATAACAGCCGCGTTCTCGTCGAAACGAATGTAGGTTCCATCCTCGCGACGAAGACCCTTAGCTGAACGAACGATTACTGCTTTTACAACGTCGCCCTTCTTGACCATTCCGCCCGGAGCAGCCTTCTTTACCGAAGCAACGACTATGTCGCCGATATTGGCGTACTTTCTGCGAGTGCCGCCCAAAACTCTTATGCACATGAGCTCCTTTGCTCCTGTGTTGTCAGCAGCCTTGAGCCTTGTCTGCATCTGTATCACAGCAAGTTCCTCCTTTCAGTGTTTAGAAAATCTGAGTTCACATACATGCCGTCGGGCTTTCGTATGCGCTCAACTTGCTAATCATATTTTTATTACTTGGCCTGCTCTACGACTCTGACAAGACGCCATCTCTTGTCCTTAGAAAGGGGACGGGTCTCCATGATCTCTACCTTGTCGCCTTCGTGAGCTGCGTTCTCTTCGTCATGAGCCTTGAACTTTACGGTTCTTTTGATGATCTTCTTGTAAAGAGGGTGCATTACGTTGTCCTCGATAGCTACGACGATTGTCTTGTCCATCTTGTCGGAAACTACCTTGCCCACTCTTGTCTTTCTAAGCTTTCTTTCGCTCACAGTAAATCCTCCTCTCAATTACTTGGACTCTTGTTCACGAATGAAGGTTTTTACACGAGCAATATCCTTCTTAACAGCCTTAATTCTCATAGGGTTGTCAAGCTGGTTTACAGCATGCTGAAAACGAAGGTTGAACAGCTCTTTTCTAAGGTCGACAAGCTTATTGTTAAGCTCTACAAGAGTCATTTCTTTGATTTCACTTGCCTTCATTATTGCTCACCACCCGTTTCTGAAGATTCTTTCGCTACGAACTTACACTTGATAGGAAGCTTGTGCATAGCAAGACGCATTGCCTCTCTTGCAACTTCTTCGCTTACGCCCGCGATCTCAAACATCACTCTGCCCGGCTTTACTACTGCTACCCAGTGATCGGGTGTTCCTTTACCGGATCCCATACGGGTACCGAGCGCCTTTGACGTTACCGGCTTGTCGGGGAATATCTTTATCCACACCTGTCCGCCACGCTTGATGTAACGGGTCATCGCAATACGGGCTGCCTCTATCTGCTGTGAGGTGATCCATGACGGCTCGAGCGCCGCAAGTCCGTACTCTCCGTACGCAACCTTGTTTCCTCTTGTAGCCATGCCCTTCATGCGGCCGCGCTGCTGCTTACGATACTTTACTCTCTTTGGAAGTAACATTACTTATTACCTCCTTCTCTTTTCTCTGCTCTGTCCGCTCTGTCCGTTCTCTCGGCTCTGTCGGCTCTGTCCTGTCTGTTTCTGTTGTCGCGGCGGCGAGGTCTGTCGTCGCCGTTTCTTGAACGACGCTTTCTGTCGGGTCTCTCCTCGGTCTTAGGAGCTTCGCCCTTGAGAACTTCGCCCTTATACACCCACACCTTGACGCCGATTCTTCCGTAGGTGGTGGCAGCCTCTGCCGTGCCGTAGTCGATGTCGGCTCTTATTGTCTGAAGGGGGATGGTTCCTTCGTGGTAGCTCTCGCTTCTTGCGATTTCGGCTCCGCCCAAACGTCCGGATGCCTTTACCTTTATGCCCTTTGCGCCGAGCTTCATGGCTCTTGCAACTGCGGACTTCATCGCTCTTCTGAAGGATACTCTGTTTTCAAGATCAAGCGCTATCTTCTCCGCAACGAGCTGAGCGTTGAGGTCGGGAGACTTGACCTCAAATATGTTGAGGTTTACCGTCTTGCCTATCATGGCCTCTATCTGTGCTCTGAGCTTCTCTATAGCCTCTCCGCCTCTTCCGATTACGAGACCGGGCTTGGCGCAATGGATGTTGATCTTTACCTTGTTAGCGAATCTTTCGATTTCTATCTTGGGAACTCCTGCTGCGTACAGGTTCTTCTTAATGAACTTGCGGATGTTGTAATCCTCAACAAGGGTATTGCCGAAAGTGCTCTTATCTGCAAACCAACGGGAATCCCAGTCCTTTATAATTCCCACACGGAGTCCGTGGGGATTCACTTTTTGACCCATAGTTTACCTCCTCTTCCGACTTAGTCCTTTTCCTTGAGAACCACTGTGATGTGAGAGGTTCTCTTAAGGATTCTGTAAGCTCTGCCCTTAGCTCTGGGCATGATTCTCTTCATAATCGGTCCCGGGCAAACGAAGCACTCTGCAACATAGAGGTTTCTTTTGTCCATGTTGAAGTTGTTCTCAGCGTTTGCGGCGGCCGAAGCCAGAAGCTTTTCTAAATACTCACAGGCAGCCTTGGGTGTGTGCTTGACTATTGCAAGCGCCATATCCAAGTCCTTTCCTCTGATAAGATTGAGGACTATCTCAACCTTACGAGGAGCAATTCGTGCAGTTCTCAATACTGCTCTTGCTTCCATTGATTTGTCCTCCTTTCGGCCTACTTACCGTTGTTGGATGTCTTGGATCCGGCGTGACCCTTAAAGGTTCTTGTCGGAGCGAACTCACCCAACCTATGTCCTACCATATCCTCAGTGACATATACCGGAACGTGCTTGCGTCCGTCGTGGACGGCAAATGTATGACCAACGAATTCAGGGAAGATAACCGACGCGCGGCTCCATGTCTTTATTGCTTTCTTTTCGCCTGATTCGTTCATGGCGACTACTTTCTTGTAGAGGGACTCCTGTACATAAGGTCCCTTCTTAACGCTTCTACCCATTTATTCATCTGCCTCCTTTCAAATTACTTGTCATTGCGGCGCTTTACGATGAACTTGTCAGAGCGGTTGTGCTTAGCTCTGGTCTTGTAGCCCATGGTAGGCTTGCCCCAAGGAGTAACAGGGGAAGGACGTCCGACAGGAGACTTGCCTTCTCCACCGCCGTGCGGGTGGTCGCAGGGGTTCATAACAGATCCGCGAACGGTAGGCCTTACGCCCATGTGGCGCTTTCTGCCCGCCTTGCCCAGGTGCACGTTTTCGTGATCGATGTTTCCTACCTGACCGATGGTAGCCATGCAGTCGGAGGGAACGTAACGCATCTCACCGGAGGGGAGTCTTACCAATACTCTTGCGCCCTCACGGCCCATAAGCTGTGCCATGTTTCCGGCGGATCTTACGAGCTGTGCGCCCTTGCCGGGGTAAAGCTCGATGTTGTGAATAAATGTACCAACGGGGATGTTGATAAGGGGAAGAGCGTTTCCGGGCTTGATGTCTGCCTCTGCGCCTGCGCAGATTGTGTCGCCTACTTTAAGGCCGTTGGGAGCCAGGATGTATCTCTTCTCACCGTCCTCGTACTTTACAAGAGCGATGTGAGCCGAACGGTTGGGATCGTACTCTAATGTGAGAACGGTCGCATTCATGTCGAGCTTGTTTCTCTTGAAGTCGATTACACGGTATTTTCTTCTCTGTCCGCCGCCGTGATGGCGAACGGTGATTCTGCCATAGCTGTTTCTTCCGGAGGTCTTTCTCATGGGTTCGAGAAGGCTTCTCTCGGGAGCGACCTTGGACAGGCAGCTGTAATCTGTTACAGTCATGCCGCGGCGTCCGTTGGAGGTCGGCTTATAGCTCTTTATAGCCATGTGTATTTCACTCCTTAAAACTTAGGTTTTGCGGGAAGCGCATGCCTCCCATACTTACTGCCTCGGCTCTTAGATCATTCCGTCAAAGAACGCTATGCTCTTTGAACCCTTAGCCAAGGTCACTATAGCCTTCTTCCACGCGGGAGTGGCGCCTTCGTTTCTGCCCATCCTGCGGTGGCGGCCTCTGACTCTCATGGTGTGCACATCTGCAACCTTTACACCGAATATCTCCTCAACCGCATCCTTTATCTCTATCTTGTTTGCGGTGAGAGCCACCTTAAAGGTGTACTTGCCGGCTCTGAGATCCTCCATGGAGGCTTCGGTGATAACCGGCTTCAAAATAATATCCTGAGCAGTCTTTACCATTAGCAATAAACCTCCTCGATCTTAGCTACGGCATCGGTGACTACGATGAACTTGTCGCAGTTGAGTATGTCGTATACATTAAGAGTATTTACAAGAGTGGTCTTTACGCCGGGGATGTTTCTTGCACTCTTGATGACCTTCTCGTCAACGGCGGGCATTACTATGAGCGCCTTGCCGTCAGCTCCCAAAGCCTTGAGCATATCTACGACGTTTTTAGTCTTTATCGACTCGAAGTCGAGGTTGTTTACAACAACTACGCCGTTCTCGGCAAGCTTGGCCGAAAGCGCGGACTTCATTGCAAGTCTTCTGACCTTCTTGTTTATTGTGAATCTGTAGCTGCGGGGCTTGGGTCCCAGGGCGATACCGCCGTGCACCCACTGAGGAGATCTTGTAGAGCCCTGTCTTGCATGACCGGTGCCCTTCTGTCTCCAGGGCTTCTTGCCGCCGCCGGAAACTTCGGTTCTTGTGAGAGTGGACTGTGTGCCCTGTCTCTGATTTGCAAGGTAGTTTACAACTACGGCATGCATAACGGGGACGTTGGGTTCAACTCCCCATATTTCATCGTTAAGCTCAGTGTCGGCAACTACATTGCCCTTAATATCATAAACGGAAACCTTAGACATTGGTTACTTCCTCCTTCCACTAAGCCTTCTTAACGCTGTTGCAAACGGTAACTATGCCGTTCTTGGGGCCGGGGATTGCGCCCTTTACAGCGATGAGATTGTTTTCTGCGTCAACCTTGACGACTTCGAGGTTCTGAATGGTAACTCTCTCTGCACCGAGATGTCCGGGCATTCCCTTGCCCTTGAATATTCTCGAAGGTGTAGAGCATGCGCCCATTGATCCTGCGTGACGGTGAACGGGTCCGGTACCGTGCGTTTCCTTGAGTCTGTGGTTGTTCCAACGCTTGATGGTGCCGGCAAATCCCTTACCTTTGCTGGTGCCGCAAACATCTACTATGTCGCCGGCAGCAAAGAGATCCGCCTTGATTATGTCGCCTACGTTAAGTCCCGAGATGTCCTCGAGTCTAAACTCCTTGAGGGTCTTCTTAAGAGCGACGTCCGCCTTCTTGAAGTGTCCCGTAAGGGGCTTTTTGAGGCTCTTTGCGGTAGCGTCTCCGAAGCCGAGCTGAACAGCCTCATAGCCGTCGTTGTCGGTGGTCTTCTTCTGTACAACTACGCAAGGACCTGCCTCGATAACCGATACCGGAATAACCTTTCCGGTCTCGTCAAAGATCTGGGTCATTCCGATCTTCTTTCCGATGATGCCTTTCTTCATTTCAGTACTCCTCCTATGGTTATTGGTCGGCAGTGCCGACATGACCTGTCGTGTCCGTATCGCTGAGAAATCGGGTTTGCGATTTCTTTAGGAGATTACTTGATCTCCATTACGATGTCAACACCAGCAGGAAGCTCAAGATTCTGCAGAGCAGAAGTAGTGTCGTTTGTGGGGTGAAGAACGTCTATAAGTCTCTTGTGGGTTCTAAGCTCGAACTGCTCACGGCTGTCCTTGTACTTGTGAACCGCACGCAAAATCGTGACGATCTCCTTATCCGTAGGGAGCGGGATGGGGCCTGAAACCTTAGCGCCGCTTCTCTTAGCAGCTTCTACTATCTTAGCAGCTGCAGCGTCTACGTTCGTGTGCTCGTATCCTTTGATCTTGATTCTTATCTTTTCATTGACTGCCATTTAAAACGCCTCCTTAAGTCTTATCCATTTAATTGGGGGCGGAGCTTTTTTAAGCTCGTCTGTTTTTAACACGTTGCCGTGCGTTTCGTCCGTCCTCATAAAAAAACCGAAAAACTTTCGTTTTTCGGAGGACATAAAACGTCAGCGGTTACAATGTACATTTAGACGCAAGCAAAGCCGCACTCGCCCCGACTCATCGCCGCAGCCGCACAACTCTGTTGCCGCAAGATGCTAAAGCACATACCGTGTCGTTATTACAGTCGCCCGGTTTAAAATCGGACATACTCGGCTGAAATTACCCGGCGCACCGCCGGCAACCTTCAGCTTCATCGCATATCTTTTGCAGTCACGCAAGAAATATAATAACATCGGAACGTGCCGTTTTCAAGCTTTTTTTCATTTTTGCAAGCCCAAAATCGCGTAGAATTTTTAAATTATTTTTGCCGCGCGTTTGTGCTTTTTATACAAAACAACCCCGCCAAGGCGGATGCGCAGCGAATTTTGCCGTTCATTCGACAAAATTCGACACAAAAGCTGCATCTGCCGCCTCGCGCGGGGCATATACTCGGTTTAATTTGCGGCGCGCATGCATACATGGCGCACGTTATGCGCATTTAGACTATAGAATCGAGGTCAAGATCGGGAATCTGCGGGTCGTCGGGGTTTTCGACGAGGTTGGGAACTGAATCTACCTCGTTTCTCTCGGTTATATAAATGGAATAGGAGTGCGTTTCAACAGCGCCGTCCGGCTCAGCCATTTCGGATATCTCCTGCATGAACAGAAGATTTCCCTCGCCGTCGAAGTAGTACTTGACGACAAAGCTTGTGAGTGAGTCGTCCGCGCCGGTTCCGTCGAGCTTTGACACGTCGTAAACGTGGCAAACCTCTATGGCGTCCTCATTTTGGGCGATGTACGACTGCTCGTCGATTACGGCCTTCTTATAAAATAGTATCAATCCCTCGCTTGCGTAGGGGTAGGGCGCATCTTTTGAGTAAGCTGCGAAGCCGTCGTCGGTGGACTCAAGGCTTGTATACTCGCCGTTTTCGTTTGTGAACTGCTCGTAACCGTTGTTATACTGCGCTATGCTTATATCTTCCGAGCGTCCTATATACGAGTAGGTCATTATGCCTTTTTCGTCGTACTTATAGATGAATATCTGCTCCGACACGCCGGTTGCATCGTTTATAACGTCTACTCTGGCGGAGTCAAGCGCTGCATACGCCTGTCTTGCGGCGAGTATGTATTCCTCGCCCGCTACAACTCTGTCCGACTCGCAGCCGCAGAGCAAAAGCGTGCAAAGCGCCAGCACCAAAGCAAGCGCCGCGTGAATTTTCTTAAATGATCTAGCCATTAATATGCGTTTTACCTCCCGGTCAAAAGCCCTTTGCTCGGTTTTTTGCCACCGTGTTTTTTTAAGGCGCGGCGACGCCGCATGCGTTTTTTGCACGAGCTGTGCGCATGCGCATGCTCCGGCTTATTTGCCGTTTGACTTTTTGTGGCAAGTTTATCTTCTCCTGCCGCCCTTCTTTTTTATGTCCATGTTTTTCTTCAAAACGGACATCCTGTCCTCACTGGATGCCTTAAACCTTGAGAGCATGTCCTCAAAGCCCGCGTTTGTCGGCGTAGACCTCGGCTCGTATGCATACTCAAGATCCTCTATATTTATCTGCTCCTTTTTAGCAGGCTGCTTTTTTTGAGCCTGATGCTTTTTAGCCGGAGCATAGTCCCTGTCCGAATCCTTCGACATTCCGCCCTGATATTTTCCGAACGGCTTGCCGCCTTTGCTGCCGTTCTTGTTCTTAAAGTCGCGGTCGGAGTTTTTCTTATCGGCTTTTCTTATCGACAAGGCTATCTTGCCGTCGTCAGCCACCGATATTACCCTGACCTTTACGGTTTGTCCCACCTTCAAAACATCCTTGATATCCTCGACATAGTCGTTTGACACCTCGGAGATATGTACCATTCCGCTCTTGCCCTCGCCTAAATCGACAAAAGCCCCGAATTTAAGTATACCTGTTACCTTGCCCTCGACAACGCTGTCCTTCACAAGCTGCATATAAGTTTTTCCCTTTTCCTCTTTCACGTCATTTTGTGCGCACCGCGCATGAAATTTGCGGGCTTGTCAGTCAAGAATATTCTTGGGGTAAAAGCGCACTTCTCTGGGGTACGCGTATCCGCGCTCTATCGCCGCGGAAAGCATATACTCCGTCTCGTCCTTATCGGCAAGCAGTCTTGTGTACTCGTCGTTTTCACGCTGAGTCTGCGCTATCTCCTCTTCAAGCTTTTCTATCGCCGCCTCCTGCTGAGCTATGTCAGCCTGGGTGGAAATGATTACGCCCACGGAATAAACAAGCAGGACGGAAAATGCGGCAAGCTTCAAAAAATCAAAGAGCAGCGAACGGCGCTTTCTTATTCTGCGGGCTTTTTTCCGCTTTGTGTTCAGCTCTTCGCCGACCGCCGTCTCGCTCGACGCGGAAACTGCGGTATTCTTATTTGCCACTTTCCTCGTTCCTCCCTTGCTTAGTCTATAAATATACGAAATATATTATACACCATTTTGCTCAGAGTCTGCAAGGTCTTTTTCGGATTTTTTTGAGCGCCTCCTTAAAACCGTCACCCCGCACAAATAACGAAGTGGTTTTTTGCATAGTATGACCAAAGATTTGAACACCGTACTCAATATACCCGACAATATTTTACCGAGGCTTTTCAAATACAAGAAAAATCCTGCTGCCATGAACACAAGCACGAACAGTCTTGCCTTGCCCTCCAGCAGTTCGACGCAAAAGCCGTAGAACACAAGTCCGAAGAAAAGCGCAAAGACGGTATCTTCGGCGGCGCATGCGAGGCGGGAGTGTCTTACCGTCATGCGTGCGGCGCGCAGCAGGTCGTAAAACGCCCCCAAAACCGCGCCTGTCATTGCGGCGTAGGCGGCAAGCGCGATTTCTGTGGCTGTTCCCAAAAACATGTTATCGTTCATCTTGAAAGCTTAGTCCAAAGGGACGGCTTTTTTGTCCTGTCCTTATCGCCGTACACGAGGGACTTTATCTCGCCGGTTATGGTTATGTCGGCGGTTTCAAGGCTCATCGCATCGACGTGCAAGCCCTTGCCGCGTATGCTCAGCTCGCCCAAGGAGGTATAAAGGGAGATTTCGGTGTCGTTAAAGCTCTCCACGTCTGTGACGCCGGACATCGAAAGCTTTTGTCTGTCCTCAAGTATCAGGTTGTGTCTTTTGACTGCCGTCGGCTGTTCCTGCATAATAGCTTACTCCTTTCAAATGCATGTATAGCTGCTGCCGTATATATTTATGTGAAAAAGCGCGCCGGCATGCATGTTTTGCGCAAAGAAAACGGCCGCCCTCTACATAGGACGGTCGCTTCCCTAAAAAGGAGTCAATTATGAGAAAACTTGATGTGATTATGTCATAGTTCCTTCTTCGACGTATGCATTCAGCTTTTCAAGGTAGTAGTCTATCTGTTCTCTGTAGGTTTCCTTGAGCTGCGCCCATGTCGAAGGATTGTCACCGGTTGTGCCGATGATGCAGTTGTTTACCGCAGTCGAAAGCTGAGACGGGCAGCCGGGGGCAAAGTTCACTATCGGATTGTTCTTTGCAAGCTCCTGGCACTCATCGTTCATATCCAGCATTTCATCCGACCACAGATATATTTCTTTAAGCTGTCTTGTATCAACGTCAATGACAGTCGGATCAATTATCTTAAATCTTTCACACATTGAAAGTAGCACGACGCCGTCGGGGTTTTGGGCGCCCATCACCATGTGGTAGCCCACCGGCTGACCGCCGAGGTAATAAAGTCCGTCGCCCTCTGCCTCTCTGGGAATGGGAGCAAACATCACTTCACCGGCTGCTATATCGCCCCATATGTTGCTCATCTCATCGACGGGTCCGGTGAACGCCCATTTTTCTCTGAGCCAGAAGAGCGTCAAGCCCTCCTTCATTCCTATGCCGTCGTAATCCGCGCCCCTTAGAACCTGCGGGCTGTTGCATTCGTTTTTATTCAGGTCATATATCAGCGACTCAACGCTCTCAAGCTGCGGAGCATCTATATTTGATACGAACTTTCCGTCCTCGTCGATTGCTATTACGGTCACTCCGGTGGAGTTTACGAGTGCGTTCTGCCATGCCCAGCCGTCAAGAGCGTATCTGTCCTCGTCCGGATCTCTGAACGCCATGCACATCTCGTAAAAGACGTCCCACGTCCACTCGTCGTTATAGTAAAGCTCCGCGGGGTCGTCAAATCCGTACTCGCTTATGACTCGACGGTTGTACGCGCAAACATCGGTTGCTTTTACATCCGTGCATATTATCCACGACTGGCCGTTCATCGAAAAGTATCTGTCAACAAACTCCGCGTTGGCGCTCCAAAGCGGGTCGGTGTAATCTATGTAGTCGTCAACCGGCAAGAACATTCCTTTAAGGCACTTCTCCGGGAAGGTGTTTACCGAGCAGGTTGTAAAGTCGGGCGGGGTGGACGCCATTATAAGGGTTGCAAGGTCGTCAAACCTCGTCTCATAGGTAGTTTGTATCCACTCAACCTCGCCCTTATACTTTTGGCTGAAAGTCCAATATCCCGTGTTTACTATTTCATCCTCCGAGTAGTTGTGGAACCCGTCTACCCAGTGGTGATATTTCACTGTTGTGCCCGCGCCGGCTGCCGTTTCGGCGTCGGGCAGGACAATTCCGGCGGCGGCGAGTATCGCTTCGGAATCCTTTGTGGAAAGCGTGAGCCTGACTATTTTATGCTCATCCTTTCCGCATCCGACAAGCGCAAAGATCATAATTGCAACAATTGCTAATGAGAGAATCCTTTTCACATTGCCCGTGTGTGTCACGCGCGCCTCCCCCTTTATCACATCAAAACTTTAATTTACTATTATGATTATAACACTTTGAGTTATGCATTAAAAGATTCATATTCTACAGCTTTTTAAATTCTGTTTTGTGCATTTTTCATATAAGTATTGATTTATTATCTTTTTGTTGCCTTAAAAATTACTTCACGCGCAAAAATCCCCTCCCGAAAGTCTTCGGAAGGGGAAATTTGAGCGAATGCATGTATGCGCGTTGCGCACATTTTGCATGTGCAATTACTCTCTGTCGAGTCTGTATGTGAGCGTCCAGGTCTTAGAGCCGAGGTACTTATTGTCGCAAGTGTAGCTCGAAGAGATGTCGGAGAGTATCTCGGAGTTGTAGTTGTTTCTTGTGTACTTAGATGAGAACTCGTTGTAAAGGTCTGCGGAGGAGAACTTGATGCGAACGTACTCATATCTTCCGCCGCCGCTTACCGCATCCTCGGTAGCCTGACGGATTATGTCCTCTGCCTCGCTCATGCTTGTGGCGTAGTAGTCGTTTACGTTATGCCAGTTATAGGTGAGCGAATTTGCAGAAGGCTCATTGAAGAATCTCATGTCGTAAATCTGAGCATATGAGCGCTCCATAAATTCATCCGTGACGAGGAAGTAATCGTAGTACACGAGGTCGGGGTCGTCAGCGGTAGGAGTTAGCGGATCATCCCACGTTGCGTCTATGTTATACCAGCCTGAGCCGAGTTTAATCTTAACCCAGATATGCTTTGCCTCGTTTCCTACGCCGACGCCGAAGGTGGTGTCATAACCGGCCTTTGAAAGGAGGTAGAACATTCCCTTTGCGTATCCCAAGCATGTAGGCTCGCCCTCTACGATAGCTCCGTATGCGTTTGTAGCGTGAGGTCCGCCTATACTCTCCTCATCAGGCGTGGAGTTGAGAACCAGCCAGTCGTGCAGGTACTGAATCTTCTGATAGTCTGACCACGAGCTTCTGAGGTTTGAAAGAACGCTGTTTACTTTTGATCTTAACTCTGCAACCATAGCGTCGGCCTCGGCCTTGGTGTCAACGTAGTAAGATACGTTTACGCTGCGGATTATTCCCGAGCCGGGGTATACGTCAACGCTTTCCACTCTGTCCACATAGCAGTACTCAACAGCTATGAGGGGGAGTATGAGCTGTGCGAAGTCGCTTGCCTCGTCCTCTGTTATGACAGGCTCTATAAGTATCTCAGTCTCGAGGTTCTGCATGCCCTCTGCGATCTGATTCAAAACGGTTACGTACTTGGAGTCCTTCATAAGCGAGAGCATGTACTCCCAGCCGTTGTCGGAAGCCCAGTCGCCGTATTCAACCGTTCCCTCCGGGATGGTGATATCGCCGTCGTCGCCGTCGTCAATGATTATTTCCTCATCGTCGTCGCCGGTGTCGGGGACTGATGACGGCGCCTCGGTGGTGAGGTATGCGCTGCTTACGTATCCTACCTTGCCGTTATAGTCCACTCTGTACCATCCTGTGGATGCGCGTCCCGTGACGTTTGCGACGTCTCCCGCCTGAAGTCCGCCTATTCTGTCATAATCGACAGACGGGCCGCTTCTTACGTTCACCGCGTCGGTGGCGTACATCGTGGCGGACATCTCTTCAACGGTGAAGTTGTCGCCGCTTGTAGTCGCCGCAGACGTTGTGGTCGCCTCGGTAGTTGTTGCGGGTGTGGTCGTCACTTCCGGCGTGGTGGTGGGTGCTGTTGTGTCGGGCGCTACGGTGTTGTCGGGAACCCGAGTAACGTCCGGCGCCTGCGTAGGCTCGGATACGGTGGTGACATCGGGAGCGGTTGTGGTTTCAGGCTCCTCCACCGTCTGTCCGCAGGCGGCAAGCATCGACACTGACATGACCGCCGCAAGCACAAACGCCAAGATTTTTTTGAAGCTGTTCATATTCATTCCTCCATATATTGCTTTTTATTTATTATTCCGCGTCTTTCAGCGTAAGGGTAAGCGTTCCTATATTTGTGTTAAGGCTCTTGAGCCAGCTTGTGGAGTCGTAGTTTGTTCCCGCGGCCTCGTTTGCCTGCTTGATTATATCCTGTATCTTGTTGTCGCCGGCTGTTCCGCTTGTCAGCTCGGTATAGATGTTGTCGATGGCGTCGCCGGTGCTGCTCCTGAGATAAAGATATATTCTGCCGTCCCTGGCAGCCTCTATGGCCTGGTTAAGAAGTATTTCATAAGCCTCGTCGGGGTCGTCGGTGTAATATCCGACCATGATGTGGAAGTTCATATCCATCGAGTCCGCAACCGGAACCTCGTAGTAGTCGCTGTCAAACTTCGTCGCGTGGTCTTTAAGGAGCATGTCGTCGCTGACGAGCAGGTAGTCATATCCGATGTAGTCGGGGTCGTCTTTGTTCTCCGGATCGTCCCACGTCGGGTCTATGACGTACCAATGTCCGTCCTCGCACTTTACGTAGTTCCACTTGTGCTTGACGTCGGTATCGGTTCCCTGGCCTATGGCGTAAGCGGTTTCAAATCCCGCCCTTGTCAGCAAAAGATGCATGCCGTCCGCATAGCCCTGGCAGGTAGCTATGCCCTCAACTATGGCTCCGTATGCCGAGAAGGGGCTTATCGCATCCTCGCCGTAGTCGCAGTTTAAAACAAGGTAGTCGTGCAGATATCTTATTCTGTCAAACTCGTTGTCGGTGGGGGCGGACGCGATTATTTCCTGAAGCTTTGCCTCAAGCTCCTCGCATCTTTGAGCCGCCTCCGACTCATAGTTTACAAGGTAGTTTAAAGTCACGCCCTTTACTATGCCGTTCTCATCGGTGTGAAGGCCGAAAGAGTTGCTGGCGTAGGTGTAAAACATCGAGCAGTTGGAGACGAGTTCCAAAAACTTCTCCGCCTCGTCTCTGGGCACGCCGACTGTCAGCGGGCAGTACATCTGAACGTCTCTTATGGCGTTCATGACCTCGCCCAGGTTCATCCTCGTGTCCTCGTCAAGCCTGTCCCAGATGTACTGAAGTCCGTTTTCCGATATAAACTCCCATCCGAAATCGTAGCTCCAGTTTTCCGGCTCGGCAATCGGCTGAGTTTCGGCGGGGGTATCGGTTTGGGATGTGACGTCCGTTGCGGGGGTATCGGTCACGCTTTCAGATGTCGTTGTAGCGGTCTGCGGGTCGGTGTCATCGATGCTTGAGCAGGCGCAAAGAGTTCCGAGCGCCATAACCGCGGCCAAAGCAAAGCATATTATCTTTTTAAATCTTGCCATTAAGTATTCCTTTCGTCTCTTCGGCGGCATGTCTGCCCGCCTGATATTTGTATACATTTAAAACAAAACAAATCTGTATTCTATTGCAGCCATTTTATAATAGCCCAGAAAACTCTTTATGTCAACCGACATAAGATATTTTTAATCATCAATCGGGCTTCTTTTTTATCTTCTTTCCATACTATTCCGACAGTTCGGAGTTTATATAAGTTATCGTCTCCGAAAGGGCGGCAGTGGGCATCTCAAACTCTGCGCTGTCTATATACACCACCTTGGTATCGCTGTCTAAGGCGTCGGTCACGTCGTCTATGTTCGGAAGCGACATATCCACAAACGCCACGTCCGCGGATATTTCCGAAAGTTCGTCAAGGCTTATGAAGTGGCTTTGCCTGCCGTCAAGGACGTTTTGGCCGTATGCGCCGAGCATGTTTGTCTGAAGGTCGCCGCCGCATGACACCATATACGTCCCGTCAAGCTCGTCGTTAATTGCGATGTACTCTATGTCAAGCCCCAGCTCCTGTGCGGCAACCATTGCCGAGTCTATTTCGGAAAGCGCCTCCGACGCCACCTCCCTTGAATCGACGTTTCCGTAGAATATGAGCGCGAGGTTTATATACTCCTCGCAAAGGTAGGAAAAGCTCGTCGGGGTGGGGATGTAAAGCGTCCTCACGCCCGCCTGTTTAAGGCGTATTTCATCGGTGGACGCAAGCGGCGACTGGGTTATCACAAGCTCGGGCGCAAGCTCTATTATCTTATCTATGTCGGGAAACGCCGGACTGCCTATCACCGTGACCGAATCGGAGGGCTTTGCGCAGTAGCTGCTCACGCCCACTATCCTGTCCGAAAGCCCCAGGCCGCAAAGCGCCTGCGTTATCGCGGGGGAAAGGGACGCCACGCTTGCGGGAGACTGCTCAAACGTCTCCTCGCCCACGCCGACGGGATACGGCTCACGCTGCGGGGGCGTGTCGGCGGCCGCAGTTGTTTCGGGCGCGTTGTCCGCGTCTATTGCGCTGCACGAGCACATCGAGCAGACCAAAAGCAGCAAAACAAGCGCTTTTATAACCGTTAGTACAGATTTCTTTTTCATTTAACACCTCAAATGTCCTCTAAGGAAAGGGTTGCAAGGGCGTTTAAGTTTGCGCCGGCGCGTTTGCCGTCCAAAAAATCGTAATACCCCTGCGCGCCTATCATCGCCGCGTTATCTCCGCAGTACTTAAACTCCGGCATGTAAAGGGTGTATCCTCGCTTGTCGCACTCACGCGCGAGCTTTGACCTTATGCCGGTGTTTGCGCACACTCCGCCTGCGGCGGCTATTTTAGTGTAGCCCAGGCTTTGCGCCGCAGACATCAGCTTTTCGCTGAGTATGTCGCTGACGGTTTTCTGAAAAGACGCCGCAACGTCGCACACGTTGAGCTTCTCGCCCTTTTGTGCGCTGTTGTGGACCAAGTTTATGACGGCGGTCTTTATTCCCGAGAAGGAAAAGTCGTACTCTCCGCCGTCTCCGAGCTTAGGATGCGGGAACTTATACGCGGTCCTGCATCCCGACTTTGCCGCCTCGTCTATATGCTTTCCGCCGGGGTAGTCAAACCCCAAAGTTCTTGCCACCTTGTCAAAGCACTCGCCGGCGGCGTCGTCGCGGGTTCTGCCTATGATTTTAAACTGCGTATAGGTTTTTACCTCCACGAGCTGAGTGTGTCCTCCGCTTATGACAAGGCAAAGATAGGGCGGCTCAAGCTCCGGATGGGATATATAGTTTGCGGCGATGTGTCCGGCTATGTGGTGAACCGGCACAAGCGGCTTTTTTGCGGCATACGCTATGCCCTTTGCATAGCTGACGCCGACAAGCAGCGCTCCTATCAGCCCGGGGGCATATGTCACCGCCACCGCGTCTATGTCGTCCATAGTCGTCCCCGCATCCGAGAGCGCGGAGTCCACCACGCCGATTATGTTCTCCACATGCCTTCTCGACGCTATTTCCGGAACCACTCCGCCATACAGCTTCTGCTCGTCGATTTGGGATGCCACCGCGTTTGACAAAACCGTCCTCGCATCCTCCACAACCGCCGCGGCGGTCTCGTCGCAGGAGCTTTCTATAGCAAGAATTTTCATACTCATATCTCCGTTTCCGATATATCAAGGCACATCACAACCGCATCCTCGTCGGGGCGGGTGTAATAGTTTTTTCTTATCCGTTGTTGCTTAAATCCGAGGCTTTCGTAAAGCATGCGCGCCGGAGCGTTTGAGCGCCTGACCTCAAGGTACACATGCGGCGGGCTGTTCTGCTGAGCAATGGCGAACCTTATCAGCGCACCCGCCACGCCCTTTCTGCGCATATCGCGCTTTATTGCAAGGCTGTCTATTCCCATCTCATCGCACACATGCGAAACCGAAATGTATCCCGCGAACAAGCCGTCAAGCTCCGCCACAAGCGTGCTGAACCCGTCATGGGACATGCGGTACAAAAAGCCCTCTTCGTCCCACGCCTCATCGGTAAAGCACTCCCTCTCAAGCTCTATTATCTCGTCGATGTCGCAAATGCGCGCCTTTCTTATTTTAATCTGCCCGTCAGTCATCGCCCTTTTCCCCCGCAAGAGCGGAGTATATCTCGCTCTTTGAAAGGCCGGAGGACTTTGCGGCTTCCTTACATGCATCCGTAAGGCGCATGCCGCCCCTGACAAGCTCCCTTGCGCGCTCAAGCGCCTCGTCGTTTGAAAGCTCATGCTCTTGCACGCGGCAGCCCTCCACTATCAAAACATACTCGCCCCTCGGCGGGTTGTCCTAGCCGTATATGCCGACTGCTTCACCAAGGGTTGTCCTTATTACCTGCTCGTGAACCTTAGTCAGCTCGCGGCAGATGGATATTTTTCTGTCCCCGAAGAAGCGGAGCATGTCCTCAAGCGTGGCTATGAGCTTGTGCGGCGCCTCGTAAAATATGAGCGTCCTCTGCTCCTTTGCGCAGGATGTGAACATCTCGTAGCGGGAGCGCTTTGCGACGGACGGAAAGCCCTCAAACGCAAACCTTGAAGTGTCCAGCCCGCTTATTGCAAGCGCAGATATCGCCGCGCTCGGTCCCGGGACAACGACTACCTCCACGCCGTTTTGGGCGCACAGCCTCACAAGGTCCTCGCCCGGGTCGGATATGCACGGCATGCCGGCGTCGGTTATCACGGCGCAGCTTTGGCCCTCAAGTATCCTTTTTATTATGCTTTCGCCGGCATACTTGTGGTTGTGCTCGTGGTAGCTGACCATCGGCTTTTTTATATTGAGATAGTTAAGAAGCTTTGCCGAAACCCTTGTGTCCTCGGCGGCGATAAAATCGACTTCTTCAAGTGTCTTTACCGCGCGATAGGTGATATCGCCCAAGTTGCCTATCGGCGTTCCTACAACATACAGCCTGCTCGGCATATTGCATCTCCTAATCTATCGAGTAAATCCTTTTCATTTCCTGCGAGTACTCCTCGCCGTTTTCGCCTTTTATATAAAGCGGCTTTTCCATCTTGAGATAGTTCCCGCCGCCGAGCCTGCCCTCGACAAGTATCAGCCACGGGTCGGACTGCGGGTCCTTTTGCACCGGACGCAGCCTTTTCGGCTCTATTTTGCACTCGCGCATTGCGCATATCACGTCCGCTATCCTCTCGGGGCGGTTGCACATGCACAGCCTTCCGCCGTACCGAAGCGACCTTTTTGCCGCCGCGCACACATCGTACACCGTGCAAAGCATCTCGTGCCTTGCAATGCTCGTCTCGTCGGCGCGGTTTTTTATGCCCGAGTTGCCTGTCTTGTAAGGGGGATTGCAGGTTATCAAGTCAAGCGGCTCCGCTGACCTCCACTCCCTCAAATCGGCCATTACGGGTATTATCACATCGGAAGACGTGGCGGCGAATGATTTTTTCTTTGATTCTGCAAGCAGCTCGTATGCGCTCTTTTGTATCTCCACGGCGTAGATTTTTGCGGGAGAGAAGTTTCTCGCCATGACAAACGCAACTATGCCGTTTCCCGAACAAAGGTCGCACACCTTGTCAAATCTGTGGGGCGCTGCGAAGTCGGCAAGCAAAAACGCATCCGTTCCGAACCTGTGCTCCTTTGAAACGCACACGAAGTATCCCTTTCCGAGCGGCTCGGCGTCCGGCGCGACTTTTTCGCCCATGCCGCAAATATTGTCAGTAAGCTGTTCCACTGCCGTCACCGCCGTCAGCGTCGTAAAGCTTCAGTGCCTGTTCTGCCATCAACTCGACCTCCGCCACGCTCTTTATATTTCCTGCCCTTTGGCGAAATCCCGCCGCACCCTTTAAGCCCTTAAAGTACCATGCGACGTTTTTTCTCGCCTCTCTTATGCCGGTTTCCTCGCCCTTTTCGCTCACTAAGAGCCTCACATGCTCGAGCATTATCTGCATGCGCTCCTCTAAAGGCGGCTCGGGCAGAATGGTTTTTGTCTCAAGGTAGCTGCGTATCTGCGCAAACACCCATGGTCTGCCGTAGCTTGCCCTTGCAAGCGAAACCAGATCGCAGCCCGTTTCGGCATACATTCTTGCGGCGTCCTCGCCGCTGCACACGTCGCCGTTTCCTATCACCGGAATGCCGAGCGCGTCCTTTACGGCCTTTATCACGCTCCAGTCCGCACGTCCGGAATACATCTGGCGGCGGGTTCTTGCGTGAACGGACACTGCGCTCGCCCCGCTGCGCTCCATCAGGCATGCGAACTCCACGGCGTTTATGCTGTTTTCGTCCCAGCCGGAGCGTATTTTCACCGTCACGGGGCAGTCGGCGTTGGCAACTGCGGCTTTTACTATCTCGCTTGCAAGCTCGGGGGTTTTCATGAGTGCACTTCCCCCGCCGGGGTTTACGACCTTCGGCACGGGGCAGCCCATATTTATGTCTATCATATCCGGCTTAAAGCCGTTTACTATCCTGACCGCCTGCGCGATAAACTGCGGCTCTTCTCCGAAAAGCTGAAGCGCATACGGCCTTTCCTCGTCTGTCACCGAGCACAGCTCTCTTGTCTTTGCGGAGGAGTAGCAAAGCCCCTTTGCCGAGACCATCTCGCCGGTGAGCATGCATGCCCCGAATTTGCGGCACATGAGCCTGTACGCCCTGTCCGCAACCGACGCCATCGGAGACAGTGCGCAGCTCTTTTCTATTTTCACGTTTCCTATAGTTATAGTTGTCATCTGTCCACCCGAAAATTATAATACAGAATAGATTATAGCACAGCTTTTTTAGTTTGACCAGTACAAAACGCATCACATGTGTAATTTTTATTTTGCGGTGGTTGAGCATGCTCTTTGAGGGGTCAGGCTTGACGCATCGCATGTGTAATTTTTATTTTGCGGCGGGCGGGCATACTTGCTACCGGTCAAAAAAGTGGTATACTGTATTTAAAATAACGTTACAGGGGAGCTAAGTCCACCATGTCAAAACACATTCTTGTTATAGACGGCAATTCAATACTCAACCGTGCGTTTTACGGCATAAAGCTTTTGAGCACGTCGAACGGGTTTTACACGAACGCCATAACCGGATTTATGAACATACTCCTTAGGGAGCTTGAGGCGGTAAAGCCGGACTGCACGGCGGTGGCGTTTGACTTGAGCGCGCCGACATTTCGCCACAAGCAGTGCGGATACTACAAAGCCACCAGGCACAAAATGCCGGACGAGCTTGCCATGCAGCTGCCAAAGACAAAGGAGCTGCTTAAAGCCTTGGGAATATGCGTTTTAGAGCTTGAGGGGTACGAGGCGGACGACATTTTAGGCTCGGTGTCAAAGCTGTTTTCCGACGCCGGAGGGCGCTGCACGATTTTGTCGGGAGACCGTGACAATTTGCAGCTCATAGCGGAGCATGTGACGGTGCGGCTTGCCACCAACCGCGAAACGGCTGTTTACGACCGCGACAGGTTCTTTGAGGAGTACGGCGTGGAGCCTGTGAACCTAATAGACATAAAGGCTTTGATGGGGGACAGCTCGGACAACATCCCGGGAGTTGCGGGAATAGGCGAAAAGACCGCAAAAGCGCTCATCAAGGAGTACGTTACAATAGAAAACCTGTATGAAAACCTTGACACGGCGAGCCTGACCCCGTCGGTCAGGGCAAAGCTTGCGGCGGGAAAGGATTCGGCGTTTGAGAGCAAGTGGCTTGCTACCATCGTCAAGGATGCGCCGATACCATGTGAGCTGTCATACTATGAAAACAAGCCGGCAGACAAAAAGCAGGCGGCTAAGATACTTACAGAGCTTCAAATGTACCGCATGCTTGACAAGCTCGGGCTTTCGCCCGCAGATGCCGAAGGGGACGACGAGCCGGACAAGGTGCACCAAAGCTTTTCGCAGCACCCGCTTGAGCGAGACGCCATCGAAAAAATGGAGCATAAAAAGAGCGAGTTTATTCTCTTTGACGGCAGGATAGCGGTGCGCTTTGAAAGCGGCATATACGCAAGCGGCGACAGCGAGCAGATACTTTCGTACCTCTGCGGCGGATCCGAAAAGACGACGTTTGAGGCTAAGGGCGCATTCAAGTACGCATTCGAGAGGGGAAAAGAGCTTAAATCCCTTGAGTTTTCCTGCGACCTTGCGGGATACCTTCTAAACTCGCAGTCGAGCGAATACACCGTTTCAAACCTGTGCTCGTCCTACGGCGTGCCGTATGCGGATGCAGACTGCGGCGAAGAAAATTGTTCGGAATACTGCGACCTTTTGTCGCTTGAGCGGCTCGGGGACGTGCTGCGCTCAGAGCTTGAAAAGGCGCAGATGAGCGAGCTTTACTATGAAATAGAGCTGCCGCTGTGCGAGGTGCTTGCCTCGATGGAGGTCACGGGAGTTATGGTTGACTGCGAGGGAATAAAGAGCTTCGGCGAGTCTTTGGATGTGGACATAGAAAGCTTAAAGAGCGAAATATACGAGCTTGCGGGGCATGAATTTAACATTTCGTCGCCTAAGCAGCTCGGCACGGTGTTGTTTGAAGAGCTTGGGCTTCCCGCAGGCAAAAAGACAAAGAGCGGATACTCAACCGGAGCGGAGATACTTGAGGGGCTTGCAAACGTCCACCCGATAATAAACCCGATACTTGAGTACCGCACCCTGACAAAGCTCAAATCCACCTATGTTGACGGGCTTTTGGCTGTCGTATGCCCGGACGGAAGGGTGAGAAGTGAGTTTAAGCAGACCGAAACCAGAACGGGACGAATATCATCCGCCAACCCGAACATGCAAAACATACCCGTCAGAAAGGAAATCGGCAGCAACATGCGAAAGTTCTTCGTGGCGGCAAAGGGCAGAGAGCTTGTGGATGCGGACTACTCGCAGATAGAGCTGAGGGTTCTTGCGTCAATGTGCGGAGACAAAAACATGATAAGCACCTTCCTGTCCGGAACGGACATCCACACCCGCACGGCGTCGCAGGTTTTCGGGGTTCCCGAGGAGCTTGTGGACGCAGACATGAGGCGTGCGGCGAAGGCGGTAAACTTCGGAATAATCTACGGAATAGGCGCGTTCTCGCTTTCAAAGGACATAAACGTTTCGGTGGCTCAGGCGGACAGATATATAAAATCATATCTTGCGGGATTCCCGTCTGTGGACAGGTTCATGAAGGACACGGTGGAGTTTGCCGAGAAAAACGGCTATGTCAAGACGCTTTTCGGCAGGCGGCGATACATCCCCGAATTAAAAAGCTCGAACAAAAACCTTCAGGCGTTCGGCAGGCGCGCAGCCATGAACGCGCCGATACAGGGCACGGCGGCGGACATAATCAAGATTGCGATGATAAGGGTATGGCGAAAGCTCAAAGAGGAAAATCTCGATGCGAGGCTCATTCTTCAGGTTCACGACGAGCTGATTGTAGAGGCGTCAGAGGAGTGCGCAAAGAGGGCGGCGGAGCTTTTGTCGCAGGAGATGGAGAGCGCGGTAAAGCTGAGCGTGCCGCTGACGGCGGACGTGAACATCGGCAGGAGCTGGTACGATGCAAAGGGATGAACAGGAGCACACAACATGATAAAATACGTTTTATTCGACCTCGACGGAACTCTCACCGACTCCGCCGCGGGGATAATAAACTCAATAAAGTACGCCGCGAAAAAGCTTGAGCTGAGCGAGCCTTCCCCAAAAACCCTTCAAAAATTCATAGGTCCTCCGATCGCCTACTCTTTTGAGCACTTTCTGGGGCTGGACGCCGACACCGTCCGGCGCGCGATAACGGCGTACAGAGAATACTTTTCGGAGCGCGGGATATTTGAAAACCGCGTTTACGACGGTGTGCCGAAAATGCTTGAAAGGCTCAGGGACAGCGGGATAAAGCTTGCGGTTGCGACGTCAAAGCCGGAGGTGTTCGCTTTGAGGATAGCGGACAAGTTTAATCTGCGGGGATACTTTGAGTGCATCTGCGGCGCTCCGCTTGACAATCCCAAATCCACAAAAGCCGACGTGATAAGGCGTGCGCTCGAAATCCTAAAATGCGACAAGGGCAGCACTGTGATGGTGGGCGACCGCAGCTATGACGTGGCGGGAGCGGCGGCATGCGGCATCCCGTGCATAGGCGTGCTTTACGGCTACGGCGAGGCGGGGGAGCTTGAGTCGGCAGGGGCCGCAGCGGTCTGCAAAAGCTGTGAGGAGCTTTGCGGCGTGATTTTGAGCGGGCTTTAAGTGCATGCATACATACAAAAGCCACATCCGAAAAAATCGGGTGTGGCTTTTTTATCGCATTATCTGCATTTTTGCGGCTTGTGCGCCGTCTTATGCGCTTCTCACCATTGCGCCGAAGCGTCTCAGCGCTTCTTTTGCTGCGGCTATTCTGCCTAAGTGCCTCAGGTACACATCGCTGCCCCAGCCCACGCGGTCAAATATCTCTGATGCGGCAGCCTCCCGGCAGTCATACGGCAAAAGCGCCCGCTCAAGCTCCGATATCTCTACTCTTGAACCGCCGCAGCCCTTGAGTATTCCTGATCTTTCAAGCGCATCGCTTACGAACTCGACGCAGGTGTACGCATGCTCCCTTTCAATCCGCATGCCCAAAATGTACGCTGCGGCAGACATGTAGTTATACACATACTCACGGGATTTTCTCCGCATGCTCTCCACTCTCTCTTTAAGCGCGGCATAGGTCTTGTTGTCAACGTCTATTCTGACCGTCTTTATGTAGCACTTGTCGCTTAACAGGTATCTGTTTGGCGACTCCTCTACGAATCCGCCGACTAAGGGGCGGTTTATATAAAGCCTTGAGAATGAGCAGAGTGTTTTCATGCCGTCAAGCGATATCGCCACATGGTTGTAGCGGTTGCGGGTCATTATGCGTATCATTCTGCCAACTTTAAGGTCTGTTCTTGCAAATACAACATATACGCTGTTCATGATACCTCCTCGGTGATCCTCTTCGCCTCAAGGTAGTACCTCTTGTCCTGCGCGTGACCCATTGAAAACGTCTTTCTCGGGAGTGCGCCGTCGGTCTCTACAGCCTCAAACAGCTCCGATTTTTTCATCGGCTCGAGTATAAATCCCACGGCATCGGGGCTTTGCGCCAGTCTTGCAACGACGTCCTCTCCGTGGATATAATCTATTTTTGCATCTGGGTTGTTTTTAAGATACTCGTCAAGGCACGTCTGCAAGCTTCCCACTGCAAGCTTTGAAAGCGGCTTATGGACATAAAGCGTGTCCTTATCTGCGCCGCGCAAAACGGTTATCTTCTGCTCCGACGGCTCCTTTGACAGCCCGAGCGCATCGGTCATTTCGGCTATGAGCGCATCCCTGTCAACTCCCGTGACAATTCTGTGTATGGCCTCAAACTCGAGCGCGGGGGAGTGAAGGTTGACTATCTCGCACAAAGCATACCTTGCCGGATGGTTTTCAAAGTTTTTGTCCGGGTTTTCACGCTTCAGGTTCTCGTAATGCTCCTTGGCGGTGGCAAGAGAGTGGTTTCCGTCTCCCATTGCAAAGAGCATGCCGCTGCATGCGTCCTGCAGCTTTTGCAGGGCCTCGTCCACTCTTTTTATCTCGTCCTCATCCAAAGCATATCCGCTCACGCTTCCGCCGCCCTGCATGAGCTTGCAGTCGTACACCTTTTCAAGGCCTCCGTCCGCCTTCTTTGCAAGCGGTTCTATGACGGACATGCTCGGGTCGTCTATGAGTATCATTATGTGCGGCAGCTCGATTTCCGCATTTTTTCTTATTTTGAGCCTTGGGGGTATTCTTTGTGTGACGGTGGCTTCGGTTGCGCGTATCTTCGATGCGGAGCCTTTGCGGTAGTCGTACTCCTCCAAGTCAACCGCGCCGACTATGCCTTCTCGCAGCTTTCCGTCCGACTGTATTCTTCTTACGTATATCATGGAGTTTTTAAGCTCCCTGAACACTCCGCCCTTCAGGTACTCATGTATGGCGGAATTTATTTTGTCTATGCGGCTCTCGACGTCCGGCTCCTCAAGGTATATCTCGGGGAGTATGAGACGAAGAGTTGACTTTGCGGGTCCGACTATTTTCTCTGTTTCTTTCCAATATTCCGGCTCGCCGGTGAACTGGTCACAGGCGACCACTGCCCATTTGCTCATGTCTACGCCTTGGGGTAAGAGTATATCTGCTGATTTAAACGCAGTGTGAAACTTCATAGTCATTTCTCCTTTGATGTAGTGCCGGTGTTATAACAGCCGCTCGGTAAAGGTCAATACGCACTTGTGGTCATATGCGACCACACACCACTTAGTCATATCAACGCCTTGGGGTAAGAGTATGTCTGCACGCAAAAGAATTTTGCAATTTAAAAGCAGTGTGAAACTTCATGGTCATTTTGCTTTTGATGCAGCGGCATCATCTGCTTGGGGCATCATGTAATAATATTAAAAATATCCCCTGATGAAATTAAAGCAAGTCCGCCGCGCCATGCAAAAATTCAATTACGTGAAGTATATTATGCTATTAAATATACGTATTGTTTCAAATAAAGCTCTCGGGGTGTTATCTGCCGCAGCACTTTTTATACTTCTTGCCGCTTCCGCAGGGGCATGGGTCGTTTCTTCCTACCTTTTTGGTGCTCTTTCGTGTCTGCGAAACCGTGCCGTCAGAGCCGCCTGTCGGTTCGGCTTTGAGCACCTGCTTGCGCTCTATCGGGCGGTCTTTTCTTAGGTGAGTGTTGTAAAGTATTCTTATGGTGTCCTCGCATATCGACTCTACCATGGCGTCAAACATCTCATAACCCTCCATGCGGTACGCCACAACGGGGTCATGGCTGCCGTACGAGCGGAGGGATATGCCCTTTTTCAGCTCGTCCATGTCGTCTATATGCTGCATCCACTTTCTGTCCACAACCTGCAGCAGCGCAACTCTTTCCACCTCTCTGAGTATCGGCGGGGTAAGCTCCTGCTCCTTTTCGTCGTATCTCTTGAGGGCAGCCTCGGTTGTCATGTCTATTATGCCCTGCTTGTCTATGTTGTTAAGCTCATCTGTGGTGAAGTTGAAGTCGTTGGGGATGGTGAACAGTCCCGCAAAGTGCTCTCTTAAACCTGCGAAGTTCCAGCTGTCCTCCTCGTCTCCGACAAGGTAGGAGTTGACGCTGTTTGCCACGAAGTCCTTTATCATCTTTATGATGTGGCTGTGGATGTCCTTGCCATCCAAGACCTCAGAGCGCTGGCTGTAGATGATTTCTCTTTGAGAGTTCATTACATCGTCGTAGTTGAGGACGTTCTTTCTTATGTTGAAGTTTCTGCTCTCAACCTTGCGCTGCGACTGCTCTATTACGTTTGTGAGCATCTTTGACTCTATCGGGGTGTTTTCATCCACCTTGAGGGTGTTCATAAGTGAGGTGATTCTGTCGCCGCCGAAAAGCCTCATCAAATCGTCCTCTAAGGACAGATAGAATCTGCTCTCGCCCTCGTCGCCCTGACGTCCCGCACGTCCTCTTAACTGGTTGTCTATACGCCTTGACTCGTGGCGCTCCGTGCCTATGATGTACAGTCCGCCCGCTTTCTTGACCTCAAGCGCCTTTTCGGCGGTGATTGCGCCGTACTTGTCCATCAGCTCCTTGTAGCGTTTTCTGCCCTCTAAGACGGTTTCATCCTCCGTCTCGGTAAAGCCGGTTATGTCGTATATCTGCTCCTCGGTGTATCCCGCCTTGACAAGGTCGCCCTTTGCCAAAAACTCCGCGTTTCCGCCGAGCATGATGTCGGTTCCTCTTCCTGCCATGTTGGTTGCGATGGTCACCGCTCCGAGCTGTCCCGCCTGAGCTACTATCTGCGCCTCGCGCTCATGGTGCTTGGCGTTTAAGACCTCGTGGTCTATGCCCTTTCTTTTGAGCATGGATGAGAGTATCTCAGACTTTTCGATGGATATCGTTCCGACCAAAACAGGCTGTCCCTTCTGATGGCACCTTACGACTTCGTCTATGACGGCGTTGAACTTGCCCTTTTCGGTCTTATACACGACGTCGGGGTGGTCTATTCTTATCATGGGCTTGTTTGTCGGTACGACTATTACGTCGAGCTTGTATATTTCCCTGAACTCGTCCTCTTCGGTGGCGGCAGTACCGGTCATGCCGGAGAGCTTTTTATAAAGTCTGAAATAGTTCTGGAATGTGATTGTCGCTATGGTCTTTGACTCATGCGCAACCTTTACGCCTTCCTTTGCCTCTATAGCCTGATGAAGTCCGTCGTTGTATCTTCTGCCGTACATGAGTCTGCCGGTGAACTCGTCTACAATGATGACCTCGCCGTCCTTGACGACGTAGTTTATATCCCTCTTCATCACGCCGTTTGCCTTGATAGCCTGATTTATGTGGTGCAAAAGCGTCACGTTTTCGGTGTCGGAAAGGTTTTCAACTCCAAAGTACGCCTCAGCCTTTGCAACGCCCGCCTTTGTAAGGGTTGCGGTCTTTGCCTTCTCGTCTACGATGTAGTCGCCGTCGTACACCGAGTCGGTATCCTGCTTGTTTTCAAGCTCGACAACTACGTTTTTCTTTAAGGTCTTAGCGAACCTGTCCGCCTTTTCATACATATCGGTGGACTTGTCGCCCCTGCCGGATATGATAAGCGGCGTTCTCGCCTCATCTATAAGTATGGAGTCTACCTCGTCAACTATGGCAAACGCATGCCCGCGCTGGACTCTGTCCTTTTTGTATATGACCATGTTGTCTCTTAAATAGTCGAATCCGAACTCGTTGTTTGTGCCGTATGTTATGTCGCAGTTATATGCCTCGCGGCGCTCGTCGTTTGTCTTTGAGTGAAGTATTACGCCTATGCTCAGCCCTAAGAAGCGGTATACTCGTCCCATCTCCTCCGACTGGAACTTTGCAAGGTAGTCGTTTACCGTTACAACATGCACGCCCTCGCCCGAAAGCGCGTTTAAATATGACGCCAGGCATGCGGTGAGGGTCTTTCCTTCACCGGTTTTCATCTCGGCAATTCTGCCCTGATGCAAAACTATGGCTCCTATAACCTGCACCGGAAATGCACGCTTGCCCAAAACTCTCGCCGCAGCCTCTCTGCACACGGCAAACGCCTCGGGAAGTATGTCGTCTAAGGTCTTTCCCGCGGCAAGCTCGCTTTTGAACCTGTCCGTCTCAGCCCTCAGCTCGGCATCGGTGTAGCCCTTGTATTTGTCCTCAAGCGCCAAAACCGCCTCTTTTACAGGCTCTATGCGCTTTAGCTCTCTTTCGCTGTACGTTCCGAATAATTTATCTAAAAGTCCCATTATTGAACCCCTTTCAATCTGTCACGCCGCAGTACCCTGCCGTCTTTCGATGCATTAAAGCACGCGATGCTATCAGTATACTACGCCATGGCTGATATGTCAAATTACAGTTTGATGAAAAATTGATTAAACTATTGTTAACGCGCCGCGTGAAAATACGCGCCGCAAAATCCATAATATAACGCGCTGTGCCGTCTGCGCCGAATCTGCGCCGCGGCGATGTTGTAATAAGCCGCCGAGGGTGATATAATAATATAAATCCGCCGCAAAACACAGCATAACGCCGTCAAAGGTGCGGGTTGCCCGCTCTGACAGCGTTAATTGAGCATTACATGGGATATTCAGTTTCCCGCATGCCCGCTGCGGCTTGCATGAGCTTTGGTCTGGCGTTCCTCTCCGCCGCTCAATGCACTAAGGGCTTTTATCTTTGCCTCGCTGTTTTTTATGAGGTTGACCGTCGAGGAATAGTACTGGGGGTAATCCTTAGCAAGGCTTTCGGTGTTTATTTCGGGGGCTTCTTCCTCCGACACGCCCTCATCGCCGTCAACTTCCACGCCGTTAAGGGCGGCGTTCAGCTTTGCCTCCGCCATACTCATGGCGGCGTCGCAGCCGGACGGGGCGATAGTCTTATCTATCACAAAAAAGTTCTGGTCGTTTTGCGCGTTCGAGGAGTAGATATATCTAAAGACCTTGTACACCGCGAGCATGACATAGTTAGACGCTTCCTTTATCACCGCTGCGCTCTTAAATTTCGTCAGCAGTGAAAACAGCACGTTAAGCGAGTTTATCACGAGCTTTTTGTTAAAGGCGATCATCACGGTGCCGGGCGTGACCCTGTCGCGGTGGTTCGGGTCGTCCTCCGGTATGTCCGATATCGAAATTGTCTTGCCCTGAGGTTCGGGCGAGCGTCCTAAAAGATAGTCGCAGGACACGTTATAGTAATCGGCTGCCTTTACAAGAAAGCTGAGTCCGCACTCGCGCTTTCCCTTTTCATAATGGGACAAAAGTCCCTGCGATATGCCAAGGTCCTGTGCGACCTTTTTCTGAGGCAGTTTTCGCTCTTTCCTTAAAAGAGTCATTATTCTGGAGAAATCCTCGTTCATTTTTCATACCCCTGTTCTCAACATTCACGCATTTACACCTTTTATCCCGCGTGTTTTATCAACGTAGTGAATATTATACATCGGTTTTTACAAGTTGTAAATAGAATCAGGCGGCATCATTATTCATGAAATTGCGGCGGGGTATTTGTACACAATGTATATTTTTCAGGAGTGGATCAAGCATGAAAGGTTACAGAATACATTTTATACGCCACGCAATAACGGTGGCAAACGAAGAAGGCAGATACATAGGCATAACGGAGTCGCCGATTTCGGAGCGCGGCAGGAAAGAGCTTGAGAAAAAGCTCGAGGAGTTCACATACCCCGCCGTAGACAAGGTGTATGTCAGCCCGCTCAAAAGATGCATAGCAACCGCGTCGTTTATATATCCCGAAGGCTACGCAAGGGTGGTTCCGGAGCTGCGAGAGATGAATTTCGGCGACTTTGAGGGCAAAAAGGCGACGGAGCTTATGGGCAGGCCGGACTACAAGGAGTTCCTCAAGGGCGGGCTGGACAACCCTCCGCCGAACGGCGAGAGCCTCAGAAAGGTCGTACAGCGGTGCTGTGAGGGAGTGATGTTCATCGTGGAGGACATGATGAAAAACGGCTATGACAGCGCGGCAGTTGTCACACACGGCGGAATAATCATGAACATTTTAAGCTGCTTCGGGCTTCCCAAGTACTCGCCGAACGCGTTTGCGTGCGACTTCGGTGAGGGATTTTCGGTTCTTGTCACGGCGCAGCTTTGGCAGACAGCAAATGCGTTTGAGATTCTGGGCAGGCTGCCCTACCCGAAAGCCAAAGACGGCGCATCGGAGTTCGACAGCTTTTACGAGTCGAGCGCGGATGATTTGAAGTAGGGCTTGCAGACCATACCCGTGTGGCACAAAGGCGCACGGTGCAAAAGCGCACGGTGAAAAACAACAACGGCACATGCGGGTGGCTGAAACCAATGATGAGCGGTCGGCGCGGCGCACATGCTTTGCATACGCATGCTTTGCATGCGGGCTACACACATGCGCGCATTCCGCACGGTTTCCCGCCATGCATCAAGCATCAAAAAAATCCCCGTCTCCCTTTGATTTTGGGAGCGGGGATTGTTTTTTTAAAGTATCTCGCTTTCGTCCACGTCTTCGCCGCCTAAATCGACGGGCTCACCCATCATGAGCTTTTTGAGGTTTTCATACTCCTCTGTGCTCAGCGTCACGCCCTTGCCCATTCTCGTATGGTCGGGCGACCACTCTCTTATGTCGTATTTGGGCGCGTAGTCGTTCCAGCTCACAAGGTTTACCTCTTTGGTCCAGCCCTTTGCGTTTTCCGAAAGCACGCCTATGTGTTCCTTGATTTCATACTTGAGTTCTGCCATTGTTCTTCTCCTTTCAAGCTTGCTTTTTATATCTTAACTATCTTTTCGAGCTTTTTAAATATGCCTATTTTTGATCGGATTTTTGCGGGAACCATCGCAGCCGCGATGTACAAAAGCTCCCTGATGTTGACCATGACCACCAGCACAAACACCAGCCCGAGCGAACCGTAGAACAGCCACGGGTTTACATCAAGCTGATTGAGTATCACCATGCATGCGAGCAAAACGGTGTTTGTGAGTATCTTTGAAAGCGAAAAATCAAAGTGTATATACCGCCTTGAGTCGTAGAGCCTGTAAAAGAACACCGCAAAGTATGCCGCAAACGTCGCAATCGCCGCTCCGTATATGCCGAACCTCGGTATCAGCGCAAAGTTCAGTATTATATTTATCACGCCGGCGGCAAGGGAAGTGTAAAAAGTATGCTTTGTCTTCTTCTGAGCTATATACACAGACCCCAAGAACACGTTAAAGCATGTGAACACCGTTGCAAGCACCAAAAGCGGCGCGTACCTATAAGATATGAAATATGCGCTGTCCACCCATATATACGTCACCGGCTTTATAAGAAGGAGTATTCCCGCCGAAAGCACGTACATAAACGACTGGTTGAAGCTAAAGACTTCGGTGTAGAATCTGTCCCTGCCGGACGAGCTGTTTTCGCTTATCGCGGACATGTTCCACGCCTGCGAGAACATTGTGAATATCGTAGTCAGTATGGTGGGTATCTTATATGCTATTGAGAGTATTCCGGTCAGCTCCTCGCCGTGAAACAGCTTTACTATGAAGCGGTCGGATATGCTTGTGACGAGCCACAAGAGCGTTGCGGGCATCATCGGCGCCGCGTATTTAAGCATAGCCCTTACAAGACCCTTGCCCACCTTTCCGAAGCCGACGTACCTGTACAGGCGTCCCGCGAAGAACAAAAACAGGCTCGATATCAGGTCTGAAAGTATGATTGCAAGCAGGTATCCCGTCATGCCCCACTTAAATCCGAGAAGGAAGAGTATATTTAAAAGGAGCATTGTAAGCGTGCATATGACGCCATCGAGGGCAAAGAGCTTTACTTTTTCAAGCGCGCGCACGAAAGTCATGTTGAGCTGGCGCAGTGATGACGTCCACACGTACACATACAAAGTCAGCGTCTGGCCGCTCAGGTAGTCGAGCCTTGACAGCAGCGGGAATATCGCCGCCATCAGCACAAGGCCTATGCTCAAAACCCTCAGGCACACCGTGTAAATGCGCTTTCTTCGTTCGCGGTCCTTAGCGTCAAGTCCGAATCTGAGCGCGGCCTCCGATATGGTCAGCGTGAAAATCGGGATGAGTATGTTTGCCGTTTGGGCTATTAAGTCAACCGTTCCGTACTCTGCGGGAGAAAGCACCGCGGTATACAGCGGGACGAGTATCAAAACAAGTATCTTTGAGCCAAAAGATCCGATTGCAAACGTCAGCGTGTTGAGTATGAGCTTTTTATAGCTTTTTGACCTGTCGGACAACTTTGCTTCCCCGCCTTCCGAAATAATACCGCCTGCCGTCCCGTCAAAGACGCGGCAATTCCACTCCATTATAGCCGCCCCTAAAGAAAAAATCAAGAAAAATTCATATTGGGGGACTGTTAATCCGAAAAAATATATGCTATACTGTAGTCAATGAATTTACAACTTGTATAGAAAAGGGTGGTTACGTATGAAGAAACTCGGCAAGGTATTTTTGTTTTTAGCATCGGCTGTTGCCGTTTTAGCGCTTATAAAGCTTGTTTCGGAGGCTTTGGGTCTCGGAACGCATAAGTATATAGACGTGGACAACAACCTCGAACCGTGACGCATGCACATGTATGTGCACAAATGCACATGGTTGTGCATATAATGAATAATAGACCGCCCTGCGCATTCGCATATGTCTGCGCGGGGCGGTTTTTTATGTATGCCCACATCAAGTCCGGCGCATTGACCGAAACCGTACCCGATGCCGTGTCCGACAGAATATACATGCACACAAAACCCCGTCCGGCAGAAAACGCCGAGCGGGGTTATGTTTACGATGTTTATTCAGGCTATGTTTATATACGGTTATGCACGGTATGCGTGGCTTAAACCGCGTCGCCGAGTGCGCCGGACTCCTCATACTCATCGATATAGGAGTTCAGCTCATCAAGGTAGTAATCAAGAGCCGCTCTGTTCTGCTCCTTGATCTGCGCCCAAGAAGTGTTAGCGCCGCCTCTGTTGATGCCCCAGTCGATGCTGTTGTAAATATTGTTGAGGTTGTCGGTGAGGTCGCCTGTGTAGAACATAACTACGTTGTCGTATACGAGGTCCTTGCAGGTGTCATGCATTTCGAGCATTTCTTCAGACCAAAGATACTTGTACTGAAGCTGTCTGCGGTCAACGTCGATAACGGTGGGGTCTATAACCTTAAATCTCTCGCAGGATGCCAACAGAGCTACGCCTTCGGGGTTCTTTGCGCCGTAGCACATCATGTATCCGGAAGGAGTTGCGTTGAGGTAGTACACGCCGTCGCCGTCCTGATATCTCGGGAGCGGAACGAACATGATTTCGCCTGCCTCGATGTCGCCCCAGATCTGATTCATCTCATCAACGGGGAGCGTGAATCCGCCTTTGTCGCAGAACCAGAACAGGCAGAGTCCGTCCTTGACGCCTGCGCCGTACTGCATGTCGTTTCTTCCTGCCCAGTAGTTGGTGCCCTCACGGTATGTGCACTCGTTCTTAACCAGGTCGTAGATCATGTTCTCAGCAACCTCTATGATGGGGTTGTCGAGGTTGGATATGAAGTCGCCGTTCTCATCCCTTGAAATGATGGTGATACCGGTAGACTGCTCGCAGATACCGTTTACATAGTACCAGCCGTCGAGCGCGTAGCGGTTTTCATCGGGGTCGGAGAACTGTGTGCACATGTCGTAGAACACGTCCCATGTCCACTCGTCGTTTGCAAACAGCTCTGCGGGATCGTCAAAGCCCCAGTCCTGCATAACTCTGCGGTTATACGGAACGACATCCTTATAGGACAGGTCTGTTACGATTGCAAAGTGCTGATCGCCCAAAGCGAAGTACTCCGCAGCCTCAGCCATATCAGCCCAAAGCGGGTCGGTATAGTCGATGTAGTCGTCTATAGGCTCGTACATTCCCTTTATGCAGCTCATGGGGTATGTAGCGGTGTTGGATGTACCTGCAATGGTGAAGTCGGGGACGTTATCGGAAAGAACGTACTGAGCGAGGTCATCGTTTCTCTCGAAGTAATCCGTCTCTACCCATTCAAGCTGTCCGTTGTACTTCTCCTGGAAAGTAAAGTAACCGGTGTTGACTATTTCGTCCTCGGAGTAGTTCTGGAACGGGTCGAACCAGCTCAAAAACCTTACGGTTGAATTAGCGCCTGCGGCGGTCTCCGCGTCGGGAAGGGTTATTCCCGCTGCTGCAAGTATAGCCTCGGAGTCCTCGGTAGAAAGCGTTACCTTTACTACCTCACGTCCGGTCTTACCGCATCCGACAAAGACGAAGATCATCAAAAGCGCCAAAGCTAATGTTAAAATTCTTTTTGCCATTATAGATTCACCTTTCTATTGTTATTTTGTCACGTGAACTTTCTTATCCAGTCTTAATATTATTATAGCGATTTAATGTGCTCAATTCAATTAACATTTTCTATAAGAACCCGAGCGATATTTTGGTCAAAAAGACAACTATGCTGGATATGCTTACAAAATACATATGCATTCCGCACCGCACGCGCTTTATCGACACTGCGGCTGCGCATGCTTCGGTCGGCGGGCGCCGGATCCACATGCCTTGTTATATTCGCCGCATACAAAGCCGGTCTGCCGCGTCAAAGCGCCGATTTCCTTGTTATAGCCGGTATTATGCGTGAAAAAACGGTCTGCCGCGTAAAAGGCAGTCCCGTGAAAAACCCGCCCTCTTATGCGATAAGCCGTCTCCTTATGCGAAAAGCCGATTCCTTATGCAAAAAGTCGGTTTTAAACAGCACGTTAATTTCTGATTACTCTATGGTAGTTCCGTCCGTGACGTAATCAGCTACCATAGCGTTCAGCTCATCGATGTAATACTCGAACGCCTCTCTGTTCTGCTCCTTGAGCTGTGCCCAAGTAGAAGGAGTCTCAGAACGGATTATGCCGTTGCCGAGGTTGCCGACTATGGTGTTGAGGTTGTCGGGAAGGTCACCGGTGAGGTCGATTCTCGGGTTAGCTGCTGCAAGATCGTAGCACTCATCCCACATCTCGAGCATGTCCTGATTCCACATGTAGGTGGTCTCAAGCTGCATACGGTCGATGTCGACAACTGTCGGGTCGATAACCTTGAATCTGTCGCAGGAAGCCAAAAGCGCAACGCCTTCGGGGTTTCTTGCGTTATTAACTATAGCATATGCGTCAATTCCGGAGCAGATGTAGTAAATGCCGTCGCCCTGAGGGTCTCTGGGAAGGGGAGCAAACATAAGCTCGCCTGCAGCGATATCGCCCCAAATTGCGCTGATCTCTTCAACGGTATCAGTGAAGAAGGATACGCCGATAGGATAGAACAAGCAACTTCCTTCCTTCATGCCGGCTCCGAATGTAGCGTTGTCTCTGAGCGCCCACATCGCGCTGCCTTCGTGATACTTGAGGTCGTTCTTGGCAATGTCGTAGATGAGGTTCTCAGCTCTCTCGATTTCGGGTGAGTCGAGGTTGGAGTAGAATACGCCGTTCTCATCTATCTGGAGCATCTGCTGACCGGTGGACTCAACCAAAGCTCCGGCGTATGCATATCCGTCGAGAGCGTAGCGGTTCTCGTCTCCGTCAGAGAAGGTCTCGCACATTTCATAGAATACATCCCATGTCCACTCGTCGTTGTAGTAAAGCTCTGCGGGATCGTCGAAGCCCCAGTCAGCTATTACTCTGGTGTTGTAAGGGATAATGTTGGCAACGGAAATGTCCATAACGATGTTGTAGTGCTTGCCGCCGAGTACGAAGTAGTCGGCAGTCTCCTTTATACCGCTCCACAGCGGATCATCGTAGTCGATGTAGTCGTCAACAGCCTGATACTGACCCTTGAAGCAGCTCATGGGGTAAGTAGCGGTGGAGTTGGTTCCGGAAGGAGTGAAGTCCGGAGGAGTCTCGGAAAGTATAAGGTTGGCAAGTTCGTTGAATCTCTCGAAATAGTCGCATTCGATCCATTCAACCTCTCCGCCGTATTTCTCGGTGAAGGTGAAGAAACCGGTGTTTACGATTTCGGTCTCATCATAGTTGTGGAAGTCATCATACCATGACAACCAGGTTACAGTGCTGTTTGCTCCCGCAGCTTCCTCAACGTCAGGAAGTCTAATTCCGGCAGCTGCAAGTATCGCTTCAGAGTTCTCGGAGGAGAGCGTGATCTTTACGATTTCGCGCCTTTCCTTGCCGCATCCCACGAAAGCGAAAATGGTGACAAGCGCCAGAACCAAAGCAATGATTCTCTTCATAGAAGTTTTCCTTTCCTAATTTTGTTCCATAACATTAGTTTGCCATATCGATTTTACAGCGTTCGATATATTTAAAATTATACAACACAGTTTGGGCTTTTTCTATGATTATTACTCACACAAAGCTTGACGTTTCGTCATATCAAACACAGAGTTTTGACTTTGACGGGCAACTTTTCGTCTTTACGCCGGTATACATATTCTCACATCGGCATCACACGCCCGCTTTTCCGTCATATTTTATGCCCTGATAACTCCCGCGGCGCTTGAGCTCCTTTTCTATTCCGTTTAGGGTGTTGCGCTTGTATACGCTCCACTGCGGAGCTATGAGTACGCTGCGGTCGCAGTCGCCAGTGAGCCTGCCTATTGCGGTTTCGGGCGGCAAAACCTCGAGCTGGTCGCACACTATGCTTATATACTCATCCATCTCAAGGGTCTTAATCTCGCCGCGCTTATACATCTCATGCGCAGCCGTCCCCGCGACGATGTACAAAAGGTGTATTTTCACCTCATACGGTGCAAGCGCCGCCACGTCCTTTGCGGTTTTAAGCATGTCCTCGCGTGTTTCGCCGGGAAGCCCGTTTATTATGTGCACGCAGGTGTCTATGCCCATCTGCCGCAGCGTTTCGTATCCGCGAAGAAACTCCGCATAGCTGTGGCAGCGGTTTATGAGCTTTGCGGTTCGCTCGTTGGAGCTTTGAAGCCCCAGCTCCACCGTAAGGTATGTCCTCTTTGACAGTTCCTTTAAAAGCTCCGCCGCGCGCGGGCTTATGCAGTCGGCGCGGGTTGCTATGCTCACTCCGGATATGCCCTCTATCGACATAACCTCATCATAGACGGCTTTGAGACGCTCGGGGCTTGCGTAGGTGTTCGTCCCCGCCTGCAAATACGCTATATATTTCAGCTCGCCCAGGTGCCCCCACTTCTCGACATATCTCGGCACCAGGCTTTCAAACTGCTCTTTGAGACTTTTTGACGGATCGCCGCCATAGTCGCCCGAAAGGCTTGCGGAGCAGTATATGCATCCGCCGGTCCCCTTTGTGCCATCCCTGTTCGGGCAGCCGAATCCGGCGTTCAGCGGGATTTTCACGGTTTTTGCCCCGAACCGACGCTTAAAAACGGTGTCTATGCTCAAAAACCGCCTCGGATAGTACGGGTTCAACTTGCCGCACCTTCGTCCGTCGTTATATTATATGCGCCGCCGTCCGTGCTATTCCCGTCCGGTGAACTGCCCTCGTCGGGCGGCAATGTTACGATACTTTCAGTATAATCTTCGTCAATAATACCGTCTGTATTTGAATCATCGGGGATTTGAAGCTCCTCTTCGCCGCCGTCAGCGTCCTCATCGGGGATTTGCAGCTCCTCGTCCGGCTGCTGCGGCTCGCTCTCGGACGGCTCATCGAGGTAATCGGCAAAGACATATGCGAGCATGTCGCCGTAGACGATTGCGGCCCAGCCGTTGTCCTCAATTTCTATGACGTTCACCTCATCGCCTGTTCCGAACGTGCCGAGTATGGCTCCGTTCGTTCCGGGAGTAGAGCGGACGTTTACGGAAGCGTTTGAAATCATGGTGTAGGTGTCGTAGTCGTCGGGGTTGATTATCTGCGCCTCGGGCGGATTTTCATCGTCGTGGTCGTCGCTGCTTGACTCGCCGCCCTCAAGGTATTCGGCGTACACATACGCCCTTATGTCGTCGTATTTTATTTCTGCCCAGCCGTCGGGGCGAATTTCTATTACCTCAACCGCGTTGCCGGTTATGAAGTAGCCTATAACAGCGTCCTCGTTTGACGGTCCGAGCCTTACGTTTACCGTTTCGGCGGCATACATGGTTATGGTGGGCACCTCATCAAGCGGAATTGTCGGCTCGGTGACGGTCGTCTCGGGCGGACTTGTCGGCTCGGTCTGCGTCACCGGCGGTTCGGTAACCGCAGGCTCGGTGACGGCTGGCTCGCTCACCGCAGGCTCCTGCGGCTGAGGCGGCGCATCGGGGATGTCATCCTCCTGCGCGGCGGGCTTTTCACAAAATCCGAGCGCAGCGCCGACGGTTTTTATCTTATCCGAAAAGGGGAGGGTGCTTTCATAGACATCGTTTAAGTTTTCGGTATAGCTGCCGTCAGCAAGGGTGTTTATGCCAAACCTCACCGAAAGCTGTTCCTCTATATCTCCGCGGTTGACCAAAGCAAAGCTCACCGCAGCTATCATTATTATCAACGCGGGAATTGCAAAGCCGAGGAAGTTATACTTGTCCGCCTCCGTCTCACGGCTCAGCTCATTTAAGAGCTTGTCCGCCTTTACAAACGACTCGTTTGCGGCGCGGTGATACTTTTTATCAAACTCCGGATCCCTGCCGCCGAAAGCGGTTTCGGGGGAGGTGTTTTCCTGATTTTTGTTTACATTATCAGCCATGTTCTACTCCTTTACTCACACCGCGCTCACCATTGCCACGCAGGAAAGCGCAAGCAGCAGGACGCACAAAACAAGGTCGAGTATTCTCGCGCCGCCGTATGCGGTTTCGGATGCCGACATTGCCTCTCTGAGCTTGGCGCGCAGGTATATTCTCAGCGGCGAGATATATAATATTGCCAGCACGGCCCACACCGCGCTCCGCTTGAGTTCGGTGAAGAGCGCATAGCTCATGTCAAATTCGTATTTTGAGGGGTTTAGCCCCGAGAACCACTCCATGACGCCGTTAAGCGAGCCGTTTGCGGCAATTATAAAGCCCGCGGCGAGCATGAGTGCGCTGAACACTCCGCTTAAAACCGATCTTTCCGTCTCGAACGCGGTTTGGAGCAAAACGGCTAAGCATACTATGCCCAAAAGCGCGGCCGCTCCCGCGCCGAAGCCCACAAACGCGCCCGTCACAAGGCAGGTCACGGCGGAAAGTATTATCAATGTGGAGGTCTTTTTGCCGCCTAAGTATTTTTTAAGCGCCCTTGCGGCGGACGGGTACACTCCCTCGACATGCTCCGCCATGAGCGTTCTCGGCAAAAACGCGCTGTTTTCAAGCTTTATGCGGTAGCCGCTTATAAGGCAGAGGCCTTCGGACATGGCAAGGCTTGCGGTGACCGCAACGTATGCGCACACAGCCGCCGCAGCCGCTCCTATTAAGGCGTTCATCCACGGCAGGCTCTCGCCGGTGAGCGCCGCCGCGCGTATGCGCTCAAGCGGGTATGCGAGCACGGTCACTGCGGCAAGTCCGCCTGCAAACCTCGATATTCCCGCGCTGAGCATAGAAAGCCCTGCGCTTTTGCGGTTTTTTATCTCGTCGCGGATCTGCGAGTAGCTGTACAGCGGAGAAATCGCCATGAACTCAAAGGATATGAGGTACACGGCAAGGTCTGCGGCGTTTTTCTCGCTCTGTTCCTCTTTTAAATATATATAAGACCTTGCTGCCATAAGGACAAAGCCGACGGCGCATATGCAGTCCGGCAGCGTTCCTTCCGACACCGTCAGCACTGCAAGCGGCAAGACGGACAGCGTCACGACAGCCGACACGGCGTATCTTATTACATTGTATCTCGGCCTGCCCTTTAAGCGTCCGGCGATGTATACCAGCGCAGCATCAGCCGCGACAACCAGGTAGTAAAGCGGCCTTGTCCAGCATATGAACAAAAGCGACGCCACGACGGACACGAGGTTTTTCTCCCAGCTCTCCCGACAAAGAAAAATTATTATAGTATATATCGGCAGAAGGCCGAAAACAAACAACAGATCGGTATACGCCATCCATGCTCCTTCTTTCAGAGGTAAACTTTTTATGTACACGCATCCTCTTGCGGGATGCATACGTTCCGGTGAGCAACGCATGCCTAATTGTAACACATGAAAATCATCTAATCAAGATTCACACTCCTTTTTCGTTGTGAAATCTCCAATTGTTCCGATTACTTTCATATGATTTTCACAAAAGGCGGTATAATAATAGGCAAGAGCTGAGGAAAAAGCAGATCGAAAGCTTAACACAAAAGCGCAAACTCAAGATGCGGTGCGATTTATCCTACTCTTTTGATTTGAAAGGAGATATTAAATATGACTGATAACTTTGACGACCGCAACAATGAAAATATAATGAATCAAAACAATACATCAACCCAAGGCAGCGACTGCACTTCAGATGTGAACGTGCAGGAGACGCCCAAGGCTGCGGAATATGTCTGCAACCCCGCCGACGATGCGGCAAAGAGCGCTCAGAGCACTTACTCATCCGATTACGGCGCAGCCTCCGGATATTCTTCTTACAGCCGGAGCACGCAGCAGCCGCAGAACCCGTACGGCAGCTACGGCGGATACGGAAGCTACGGCAGCGCGGGCGACAATGTAAGCCGCTCCGCTCAGTCCGACCCGTCAAATCATCCCGGCTATGCCGCAGGCGGATACCACGGAGCGCATGAGTACGTTTACAACGCAGCTCCCTCTCCCAAAAAGCACAGCGCGGGCAAGACGGTTTTGGCGATCGTAGGAGTGATACTTGCGGTGTTCGTGGTGTCGGTAGTGTCGATATCGGCGTTTCTGCTCGTGACGAACGGCTTTGAAACGACAGGCGGCTCAAACCCCGACGTCTCGTCAAACAACCTCATAATCGGTTCGGACGGCACCCCGCAGGATTTGAACAGCTCCGCCGACGACGGCGAGGATGACGACGACGCTGTGGCGGTAGACGACAACAGAACTTATCCGACCCTTGAGCAGCTTGCGGCGCCTTCGGACGCCATGCCGCTCACCGAGATATATGAAAAGGTTCTGCCCTCTGTAGTTGGAGTGTCCTGTACGCTTCGCACCGGAACGGCAACCGGAACCGGAATCATAATCAGCGAGGACGGTTACATTATAACTAACGCGCACGTTGTCGAGGACGCCATAAGCGTCATGATAGTAGACAACGATATGAACGAGTACGAGGCCGAGATAATCGGATCGGACACACAGACGGATATCGCCGTTCTTAAAATAGACAAGACAGGGCTTACGCCTTGTGAGTTCGGACGCTCAGGCGACGTAAAAATCGGCGAGCTTGCGGTTGTAATAGGCAACCCTCTCGGCTTTGAGCTTTACGGCACCATGACGGACGGAATCATATCCGGTTTGAACCGTACAATAACCATAGGCGACCGCACAATGACGCTCATACAGACAAGCGCCTCCATCAACCAGGGCAACTCCGGAGGTCCGCTTATCAACGCATACGGTCAGGTAATAGGAATAACCTCCGCCAAGGTTTCATCCACATACGGAGAAAACTTAGGCTTTGCAATCCCGATAGACGATGCAATCCCGATAATTCAGGACTTGATTCAGTACGGCTACGTGACAGGTCGTCCTCTGATAGGAATATCAGGCGAGGATATAACCCCGTTCATGTCACTTTACTATAGACTTCCCGAAGGTGTTTACGTCAGATTCATCACACCCGGTTCGGGCGCTGAGGCTGCCGGAATACAGGCGGGAGACATAATCATAGGCCTTAACGGCGACACAATAACCACCATGTCTGAGCTGACGGACGAGAAGAACAACTTCAAGGCCGGCGACACCGTAACCCTTACGATATACAGAAACGGACAGAGCATGGACGTAGATGTCGTCTTGGGTGAAGTGACATCCGAGAACGAGCAGTAAAGATAGCCTTCATATAAATCATTGAAAATAAACCGACAAATCGCAAAAAGAATCCAGACAAACGCATCCGTACACATTTGCGGCTCCTGCCGCAAATGTCAAGCGGAACTCAATTAAAGGGTGTCGGCGCAACAACAAGTGAGGCGGCAATAAACCGGCCGTTACAATGCGCTAATATATAGTACTTGCTTTCAGTCAGCAGCCGGCGCGATGAGCACGCAGATAATCGGCAGCCTGTACAGATACAGAGCCTGAGCGTGTTCAGAGCAAAGTGTTGTGTGACGAATATAATGGATACCGAGGGTTAGGGGGCCACCCTGCGACAAAGCGCCCCATCCACCATCATCTTATACCTTTTTCATATTTTCCCCTTTCTTTTTAGCTTAAGAGCCGTGAATTACCCGGCTCTTAAGCACCCCCTTTTAACATTAGCCTTATTCAAGATTTTCTTGTTTTCTAATTTCCCCTCCGACAGGCGGCAGCTGAGTAAAATCGGCTGCCGCCTGTCCCTTTTTGCGCAAATTCTGCGCGCCGCGCATTTGCCGTGTATGAGCGCGGAGCATGCATCTTTCAGATTTTTGCGCGCACGACTTGCCAAAGCAGATAAGGTGTGATATATTGTAATTTGAATTCGTATGAAAAGGAGGCGCATCGGTGTGACGTCAATTGCGGTGCTTGCGTACAGTCCGGCGCAGATAGCGTGGTTTTTGTTTGAAATGGTGCTCATATTTGCGGGGCTGTTTGTGATAGCTGTGCTTACGCCGAAGCTTGCGGCGTTCATTGATAAAAAGCGCGCGCAGGCAAAGTCGCCGTTTGAAAAGCTTGAGCAAAATAAGAGCGGCGATGACACAACGGATATAAATCCGGCGGATAAAAATCCGGCGGCAATAGAGGACAAGAGCGCCGCTGACGCGGAAAACGGCGCAGGCGGCAATGCCGAAGGCGGCGCTTCATCCGAGGATTCGCGCACGTCGGACACGTCAGGCGCTTCCGACGAAGTAAAATAACAGGTAGGAGTAAAATTATGGCTAACAACAAAAACGAAAAGCTCGTATCAAACATAACGCCGATGAGCGAGGACTTTGCTCAATGGTACACAGACATAGTCAAAAAAGCGGAGCTTATAGAATACACAAGCGTAAAGGGATGCATGGTCATCCGCCCTTACGGCTACGCAATATGGGAGAACATGCAGAAAATCCTCGACAGCCGTTTTAAGGAGCTGGGTCACGAGAACGTATGCATGCCCATGTTCATACCGGAAAGCCTTTTGAACAAGGAAAAGGAGCACGTCGAGGGATTTGCGCCGGAGGTTGCATGGGTCACCCACGGCGGAAGCGAAAAGCTTGAAGAGCGTCTTTGCGTAAGACCCACGTCCGAGACGCTGTTTTGTGAGCACTATGCTAACATCGTCCACTCCTACAGAGACCTTCCCAAGCTTTATAACCAGTGGGTGTCGGTCGTGAGGTGGGAAAAGACCACAAGGCCGTTTTTGCGCTCAAGGGAGTTTTTGTGGCAGGAGGGACACACCATCCACGAGACCGCCGAGGAGGCAATCGAAGAGACGGAGAGAATGTTAAACGTCTATGCGGACTTTTGCGTGGACTCTTTGGCGATGCCGGTCATAAAGGGCAGAAAGACGGACAGCGACAAGTTTGCGGGCGCGGTTTCGACATACGCGATAGAGGCCATGATGCATGACGGAAAGGCTTTGCAGGCGGGAACCTCTCACTATTTCGGCGACGGCTTTGCAAAAGCGTTCGGCATAACCTTCACCGACCGCAACAACACCGTGAGCGTTCCTCACCAGACTTCATGGGGCGTGTCCACAAGGCTCATAGGCGCGATAATAATGGCTCACGGCGACGACAACGGACTTGTTCTGCCACCTGCGGTTGCACCGGTGCAGGTTGTCGTTGTTCCGATAGCACAGCACAAGGAAGGCGTGCTTGAAAAGGCGGCGGAGCTGTATAACACGCTCAAGGCTGCGGGAATAAGAGTAAAACTTGACGACTCGGACAACTCGCCCGGATGGAAGTTTGCAGAGTATGAGATGCGCGGAGTGCCGCTGAGAATCGAAATAGGACCTAAGGACATAGAGCAGAACCAGTGCGTGGCGGTTGAGCGTCACAACAGAAATAAGACCTTTGTGCCCCTTGACAAACTCACCGATGTAGTAAAGGAGCGCTTGCAGGCGGTGCATGACGGAATGTATCAGAAGGCGCTTGACAACTTAAACTCCAGAACCTACAGCTGCACATCTATTGATGAGATAAAGTCAATGCTTGAAAATAACGGCGACGGCTTTGTAAAGGCGATGTGGTGCGGCGATGAGGCGTGCGAGGATAAGATAAAGGAGCTTACCGGCGTAGGCTCCAGATGCATACCCTTTGAGCAGGAGCACCTTGACGACAAGTGCATCTGCTGCGGAAAGCCCGCAAAGTGCATGGTCATCTTCGGCAAGGCGTATTGATATAAAAACAGCACAAATAACCCCCGCTTACATGCGTAAGCGGGGGTTTTTCATAGTTGAAAGATCGCAGTGAGCAGCAGTATGAGTGCGACCACAGCACGCCGACAGTGCGGGGACGGTTTCAATGCTCTGACCTGCTCTTAGGTAGGGTGGTGCGCAGCAGTATGAGTGCGACCATAAAATTACTTTAGGGTTGAGCTGTTGTTCAGGACGGGCAGACTGTACATAAAGAGCACATCCTGATTGTCGAAATCGACAAACATGCCGAGATTTGAGCTCATGATGTAGCGTATGTCTATGACGGTGATCTTTGAGTAGCTCTCTATCAGCAGGGGCGTAAGGCTGCTTCCGAAGGAATCACGGAATATTATAAGCTCCTTGTCGGAAAGCGCATCGGGGTTTTCTATCGTTATGAGCGACTTTGAACCGCCTAAGAACATCTCGTAGGGGTCTCTGCCGCCGGCAAGCTCCATGCTGTATACCGGCATGTCGGAGTTCGTCTCGTAGTCAAACGCATGCGCACCCTCTATCGCCGCATTCGTCAAATAGCTCAGCTCGTCCGGCTTGAGCGGCAGAGCCGACTGCCCGTAGTACACGCCGTAAAACGGTATGTCAAGAACGACCTTATCAAAATCGCCCTCAAACGGCACGCCCATCGCCTGAGCAAGCCTTTGCGCAACGTCAACTATCTTGTCCTGGCGCCAGTGAATGTCGGTTGTGTAGTAGTCGCCAAGCTCCAAAAGATCGTATATGTCTATATACTCCGCAAACTCGGTGTTTTCAAGCATGAGCGCCTCAAGCTCGTCAAAGTCTATCGACGGGTAGCCGTTTTCCTGCGCCATAAAGCAGTTCTTGTCCGGTATTATGCAAAGGTATGGGGTTATGCCCGCATCCTTTAAATAGGTCTCGTAAATGTAGCCAAGCCTTTGCGCCGCATACTCCACCGACTCCTCGTTCAACGGGTACTCCAGCTTTGATGCGTGGCCGTCGGCTAAGTACACGCCGTTGTTGTCCTTTTGCGCAAGCACGTAAAACTGCGTAATCGACTTTAAGGTCCTGAAATCGTCCCTCAGCGGGAACTGATCGACAGAATAGTCCTCAAACTTTTCCATAAACTCGCCGGAGAGCACAGTCTGTGCGCTCAGCTCGGGAAACTGCTCTAAGGGCCTGCGCTCGCTCGAGGACAGCGCATCGTCCGGCTTTAAAAGCCCCCAGGCGAAAAACAACAGCAAAAAGCCGCAAAACAGCACCGTAGTGACAATGTTTCTTATCTTTTCGGATTTCATTTCACACCCTCCTACGGTCAGAATCTAAAGTACAGGAACGGGTTGAACGCGCCGTCTACCATGTACGCCGTGCACACGGCCAGCAACGCCACCAAAACCACCGGCTCCGCAATGTTAAGAGCAAGCTGCGCGCCGGAGGCTGTGCGTACTTTGGCTATTAAGTTCTTTGCCAGCGGCGTAGCGCCTATTATTCCTATGATGAACACCACGGCGTAGCTCCTCAGAGCATACAGCGCCTCTTCGCTGACAAGCGGGTATCCGCCCGCTCCGAACATCGAGCCTATATATGAAAACGCATCGGAAAGCGAGGCGGCATCAAATATTACAAAGCCCAATATCACAAAGAGCATGGTGTACACGTGGGATATGACTTTCGTCTTTTTCAAAAACTTTAAGCCTATGAGCTTTTCAAACATCAGAAGCACCGCGTACAAAAGTCCCCACACGGCAAAGTTCCACGCCGCGCCGTGCCACAGTCCCGTCAAAAACCACACGACGAATATGTTAAATATCCATCTTGCCTTCTTGACGCGGTTTCCGCCGAGCGGAATGTACACGTAGTCTCTAAACCATGTGCTCAGCGATATGTGCCACCTGCGCCAGAAGTCTGTTATCGAGGCGGCTATATACGGGTAGTTGAAGTTCTCGACAAAGTCAAAGCCCATTATCCTTCCCAATCCTATCGCCATGTCGCTGTAGCCTGAGAAGTCAAAGTATATGTGCAGCGTGTACGCCACGGCGTAAAGCCAAAAGTACAAAACCGATTTGTCGTCTGATGCCTTGAAGTCGCTGACAAGCTCGCCTAAGATGTTTGCCACAAGCATTTTCTTTGACAGGCCTATCATAAACCGCCTTATGCCGAGCGAAAAACGCTCTATGCTGTGGGTTCGCGTCTGAAGCTGTGCGGCAATGTCCGAATACCTCACTATCGGTCCCGCTATCAGCTGTGAGAACATTGAGATGTATGCGGCGAGATAAATGGGGTTTTTCTGCGCCGCAACATCGCCGCGGTATACGTCTATGTCGTAGCTGACAATCTGGAACGTGAAAAAGCTTATGCCTATCGGCAGGGCTATGCCCACAAGCGGCAGTGCAAGTCCGCTTATTTGGTTGAAACTCGAAATGAAGAAATCGACATACTTAAAGTACGCCAAAAGTCCGAGCCCCACCACGCATGACAGAATCATAAACAGCCTTGAAAGGTTTTTTCGGTCGCGAAACTTTTCTATCAGCAGTCCGAAAACGTAGCCCTGAGCTATCGAGGCTATCATTATAATTAAGAATTTTGGCTCTCCCCAGCCGTAAAAGAAGAAGCTTGAAAGCATTATCCATGCGTTTTTAAGCTGCTTGGGTACGATGAAGTACACTATCAGAACGACGGGGAGAAAGTAATAAAGGAATGGGATGGATGAAAAAAGCATTTCTTACCTGCTTTCCGTCTCAGTAATTACAGAAGGCTTTCCTCGTACAAAAGCTCGGTGTCGGCATAGCTGCTCTCAAGCTTCGACTGGAATATGTCTATTATCTCCTCGTTGCCGAATGCGGAAACGATGTAGTCGCCAACCTCGGATATGACGAGCTTCTGGGGGAATCCGCAAAGCCACTGGTTGTTTACAACCTTGTCCTTTATGCCCTCGGCAATGGATGCTATGTTCTCGGCGTCAGTCACTCCGAACACGCCGCAGGTAAAGGTGTTGGCGTTGAGCATGTGGATTAAGGATGCGACGTCGTCAACAAGCTCCAAGCTCTCGGCGGGGAACACAAGATTGTTCTCTATAAAGCTCTCGTTGCCCTCGATTGCAACGCTGTCGGGCTCGTTCATGGTTCCAGTGCCGCCCATTACGGAAAACATCTCGTCCTCGGCATATGTTGCCCAGACGGTGTCGAGTATCTCAAGTGCGCTCTGCGCTCCGGTCTCTTGCGCCGGCTCCTCTGTGTCATCTGTGCCCTCTGTGCCCTCTGTGCCCTCTGTGCCCTCTGTGTCCTCTGTGCCCTCAGTGCCCTCGGTGGTCTCGGGCGCATCGGTGCTATCTGTATCCTCTGTAGTCTCGGGTGCGTTTGTCACAACGTCGTCGGTGGCGTCGTTGTCATCGGTTGTGCCGCATGCAGCCATGGAAAGCATCATTGCAGCAGCCAATGCGATAGCGAGTATTTTCTTCATGTTAATCGTGTCTCCTTTAAATTGTTTGTGTGAATTTTTTTGCTATGTTGCGTATTACAAGCGCCGCATGCAGGCGATGCCTGTGGGCAATGCCTGTGGGCAATGCCTGTGGGCAATGCCCCTGGCAATGCCCATTCGTCCCGCTTGCACTTCATATACAAAGCATGCCCGCGTATTATTGCACTTAACGCGGGCAAGTCCGAATTTTCATCTGTTCTTAACATATTCTTGACGAAACTTTATTGAATATCATCACATTTGACGAGAAAATTTTTCCGATTTAACCTGCTAAACCTTTACTATGACTGCATCAGAGCTTGATTTTGCGCGGTTTTGCCGGTGTCAGGTTCGCCCTTAGTTTCCTCCGGATTTCCCTCCTGTGACCCATGCTCCGCCTCTTTTTTTGCCTTGTCCCAGAAGTACAGCTCCTCGGTGGCAAAGTGGAGCTTTGTCAGGCAGTTTTTAGCCGTGAGCGGAAAGACAAAGTACGTGTCCTCAAGGGTGCAAAGGTCTATTGCGTCGCCGCGGTGCTTGTAGTCGTACTCTATGTGCACGGAGCGCATGGACGCCACGGTTCTGTTGAACTCAAAGCTCTGTCCGGCGGGGAGCCTGCCCTTCATGGTGAAGCCGTTCTCGTCGTGGATGAGCTTTACGTGTCCGACGGTTTTAAAGCCTATTCTGCCGTTTACCAGCCTCTCAAGCCTTGCCTCGTCCTCGAAGTGATACCTGCCCTCCTCGATTTCGCGGCGGACGTTTTCGCGCTCCCATCTGTACCAGTCTGGCACGTGTGTGAACACATCCTTGCCGTTCTCGCGCTTCAGCTCGCCAAGCTCGTTCATCATCCAGCTTGCGCCGCAGTGGTTGCACCATATATGCGTGCCCTGGCTGTCGGTGGAGAACTCGGTGCCGCAAACAGGGCACTGATAAAGTATCTTATGTATATTCTGCGCGCGGACAGGGGAAGTTATGCGGATGTTGTTTTCCTTCTGCCATGCGTAGTCGTCATACACAAACGCATCCTCTATCCTCTTTTGAATCTCTGCGGCGGAAAGCTTTGCAACCTCCTCACGGGTCACTATCTGAATGAAGTCCGACTCTATCGGGACCTTGATGTAAGGGTGCTTTCTCCACTGCGGGCTTCGCAGGAAGTTGCCCCTTGAAATGTTGAGCACGACGGGACACCTTGCCTTCTTGGCAAGTTTGCCCAAAGCGCCGTCTATCTGCTCGTTTATTCCCGCAAGGGAGAACCTCGCCTCGGGGTAAATGGTGCAGCACACCTTGTCACGGGTCAAAACCTTTAAAATATGCCTTACCACCGTCATGTCCTGGGTGAACTTGCGCTTGTATATTCCGCCTATGCCTCTAAGCAGCCATTCCCTGCCGATAAATTCCTCTATCGAAATGACCCAGCTGCATCTGTGGGGGAATATCGCCCTTACGACGAGCGGAAAGTCTATAAACGACGCGTGGTTGCAAAGTATCAAATAGGGCGGCTTTAAGCCCTCAAAGTTTATCTTGTTTATCTTGGCCTTTGCCATCATGGTCATCGGCCATGCTCCGCCCCACTCCACCGGCATCAGATACGGCCTTGGCTTTTTGGGTTCGCGCTTAGTGTCAAATTTCTTAGGAGCCATGATGCTCCTCCTTTCGGGTTTTTGTTTGTCTGCATGTCTGCCTGTAAGACAGTTTACAATTCAAATATAACACACCTCAAAGAAAAATGAAATACAGTTAACTAAATCTTAATATGCAGTTCTCACTTTCGTTATAAACCGCGGCGTTTTTATGCGTTTTCGGCGGCGTTTGCGGGTTTTGCGGGTGCGCATGCGTCCTCCGAGCTTGTCGGGGATATCTGCTGATCTCCCACAATTGCGCACAGCTCTTCAAGCGCGGCGTCTTGGTCGTAGCAGGTGTAGCGCACATGCAGCTCGTCGCCCTCGCGGATTTTCTTCTCTCCGAACTCGTCCATCACGGCATCCGCCGACGCCTTTCTCTTTACCGACAAAACAAAGAGGTTGCTCGGCCAGAGTATGTCGCGTATTTGCTTGCCGACGGCAAAGGTTTTTTCCCGCACCGTGACAAAGCCGTCCACCAGCACGGGAGTTTTGCCGGCGTTTGCCTCGGTTGTTCTTGTCTTTATGACGCTTTCGTTTATCGACTTGGTGTCAAATATCTCGGTCACAAGATACGATATCGCGGAAACGACTATGACCGCAAGTATGTTGTCCGAGCAGCTGAGAGCCTCCACGCCGAAAACAACAGCCGTCAGCGGGCACTTCATCATCCCGGATATGCATGCGCATATGCCGAGCGCAACCACCACGCCGTGATACTCCTCGCCTATCCAGCCGAACTGCATCATCACCGTGCCGACAATCGAAGTCATCAGCGCGCCCAAAGCTATCAGCGGCAAAAACATTCCGCCGGTGATTCCCGCAGTGTTTGCGCAAAGGGTCACCGTCATCCTGAAAAGCAGCACCGCAATCAGCAGATACCACGCCAAATGTCCCTCTATCAGCTCCTCTACAAGCGAGTGTCCCGTAGAAACAAAGCTGAAAGATATCAGTCCGAACACAAGCGTCACCAAAGATATGACGCCGACCTTTACAAACATGCTGACCTTTGAGAGCTTCTTTTTGAATATGCCGTTTATGAGCTTGTAGTATTTTAAGAACAGCACGGCAAACAGTCCCATCGCCGCGCCCATAACAACGGGTATCCAAAGCTCGGCGGCGCTCAGGCTTTTGACTGCTCCCTCAAGCCCGGGGAAAAGCTCCGGAGTCAGCCCGAGCATAGGGGCAAATATCTTCATCACAGCGGACGAAAACATTACGGATGTAAACGCCACCATGATAATCATCGGGGATATTCTGCCGTGGGCTTCCTCTATGGCAAACATTATTCCCGCTATCGGGGCGTTTGTCGCGGCGTTAAAGCCCGCGCATGCGCCGCCGGTCATGACGTATCTGTCCCACGCGGCGTTCTTTTTGGCAAACGCCCTGACGGTTCCTCTGCCTATAGCCGTTCCCGCCTGAACGCTCGGGCCTTCGTTTCCCAAGGGTATTCCCACAAGGAAGGTCATCATCGAAACCACGGTTACGCCTATGAGGTTTTTGAGCCAGTCAAAGCGTATCAGTCCGCGCAGGATTGCAATCGAGGTGGGTATTCCGCCGCCGCGTATTTCCGGCACGCGCTTATATATCCCGCTCGAAACATAAGCTATGACCGCTATCACAAGCACTGCCGCCGGTACGAATCTTAAATCCTGCCTCATAATCTCGTACGCCTGCTTCGAGACGGATATCACCTTTGACGCCGCTATGCGGTACAGGATTATGAAAAACCCCGTGAGCGTTCCGGCTATTCCTCCGAAGATGAGCGTAGGCAGGACGAGGTTTTTTATGTAGTTTAAATATTTGCCTTTCATATTTTGCGCCGTCCTCAGTCCTTAATCGTTTATTTTAACGTTAAAAGCATAAAAATAAGTGGCATAAGACCACTTTAAAGTCATTATACCACTTGCTTTTTTGATTGTAAACATTAAATTATTGCCGATAATTGCCGACGCTTTCGCGCGTTTTAGGGCTTTTTGAAGAACAAAACGCCGAGGCAGTTTGGTCCGCAGTGGCTCGAAACGGCGCATCCCGCGTAGGAGACGAGCACCTCTTCAAACGGGTGCAGCTGCTTGACATAATCCACAACCTTGTCAACAAGCTCCTGCGGGACGTATGAGTGCGTGACGAAAATCCTGTGGGTGTCTATGTCCGTCCTGCCCTCAAGCCTTCCCCTGACATAGTCGAAAATCGACTTTTCCATGCTTCCGCGGTACTTTTTGCCCACCGTCATCTTTCCGTCCCTGACCTCGATTTCGGGGCGGAGCTTTAAAAGGTTCGCTCCGAACGCAACAACTCCCGGGCATCTGCCGCCCTTTTGCAGATAGTCAAGCGTCTGCAAAACAAAGCTGACGTCAAGCCTTCGCTTTGCCTCGTCGAGAGCTTCGGCGACGTCCTTTGCCGGCATGCCCTTAGCGGCAAGCTCCGAGCCGAGTATCGCAAGGTGTCCCGAGCCGGTGGAGAGGTTTCGGCTGTCTATTACGTAAACCTCGCCGTCCGTTTGGGTCGCAGCCATGCATGCGTTTGCGTGGCAGCTTGAAAACTCGGCGGATATGTTTATATGTATAACCGCGTATCCCTGTGACGTAACTTGGAAAACAGCTCGCAGTACTCCGCGACAGAGGCGGCGGAGGTCTTAGGCAGCATTCCGGTCTTTGAGACGTACTCAAAAATTCCGGGCGGGTTTATGTCCACGCTGTCCCGCTTCAGCTCGTCCCCGACAACTATTCCCAAGGGCAAAACCTCTATGTCGTACTTTTCATACATCTGCGGGGTGAGGTCGCAGGTTGAGTCGCAGGTTATCTTTATTTTTTTAGGGTTGTTTGAAATGTCTGTCATGGCTGTCTCCTTTCTTTATGCCGGTTCGACACGGTGTGACGCTTCGCAAAGTGCACGATATTATGTGTACATTATACTCAATAACTTCTTAAATGTAAATAAAATTTTCTTAAATTCAACTATAAATACTTGAAGCTGATCTGTCAATATTGTATAATGTATTTTCCGAAAGAAGAGCGCATTCAAAAGTGCTGTTTTGCGCTTGTGTTGTGCGAAAACTTGTGATATACTTTTTTTGATTATAACTATTATTATAAAAGGGGATGCTTAAAGTGTTCAAAAAGGACATAGGAATAGACCTCGGAACGGCAAACACGCTTGTTTACCTCAAGGGCAAGGGCATAATAATACGCGAGCCGTCGGTTGTCGCGGTTGACACCAAGACAGACGCGGTGAGATACGTAGGCCAGGAGGCAAAAAACATCATAGGACGCACTCCCGGCTCGATAAGAGCGGTAAGGCCCTTAAAGGACGGCGTTATAGCCGACTTTGACATGACCACCGCAATGCTTCAGGAGTTTATACGCAAGGCCATAGGCAGCAACCCGTTTTCCAAAGCAAGGGTGATAATATGCATACCCTCCGGAGTCACCGCAGTCGAGCGGCGTGCAGTAAAGGAGGCGGCAGAGGGCGCGGGAGCCAAGAGAGTGTCGATAGTAGAAGAGCCGATGGCGGCAGCTATAGGCGCAGGCTTGCCGGTCGAGGAGCCGACAGGCTCGATGATCGTCGATATCGGCGGCGGAACGAGCGAGGTGGCGGTGATTTCCCTTTGCGGAATAGTCACAAGCCGCTCGGTGCGTGTCGCGGGCGACGAGTTTGACCTGTCCATAATCAACTTCATCAAGAGAAAGTACAACCTTTTAATAGGCGAGAGAACCGCCGAATATATCAAGATAGAGATAGGCTCGGCGTATCCTACTGACGAGGACAAGGAGCTTGAGATTAAGGGAAGAAACCTGCTCACGGGTCTGCCCGAAAACATCACCATTTCCTCAGACGAGATACGCGAGGCGCTTTCCGAACCCCTTTCGCACATAATAGAGGCGATAAAGGTGACGCTTGAGCGCACGCCGCCCGAGCTGTCGGCAGACATAATCGACTCTGGAATAACGCTTGCCGGCGGAGGCGCATATTTAAGAGGTCTTGACAAGCTTATTCACGAGGAAACCGGCATACCGGTCTACATCGCGGAGCATCCTTTGGACTGCGTGGTAGACGGAACGGGAAAGCTGCTTGAGAACATCGAAGAGCTTCACGACGTTTTAAACGGCAACGACAGCTCTTATTGAGCCACACATTTTTTCCGCGCCCGTACTTGCGGCGCGGAATTTTTACTCTTTAATCTGCGGCAGCGCAAATTTTAAAGAGGACTGTTTTATAACCGGCACTAAACAAAAGGCAAAGGAGGAACGAGCGTGAAGGATTTTTTCAAGAGCAAAAAATTTAAAGTAATCCTGTGCATAGCGGCGTTTTCGATAGGAATAATGCTTTATGCCGCGCTGTCATCCTCCACCGCCGTAAGCTCCGGACTCGGCGCGATACTTTCGCCCATTCAGCGGGCGTCGGAGTCGATATCTTCGTGGGTCAGAGAGCGCATAGACATGCTGATAAACGCCGGCGACTACTACGAGGAAAACCAGCGCCTTCGGGACGAGATAAACGAGCTGAACTCGCAGATGGTGGACTACATTGAGACGAAGCAGGAAAACGAGCACCTAAGAGAGATGGTAGGGCTTGCGCAGTCCAGCCCGGGCATAGAGTTTTCCGAGCCGTGCACGGTAATAGGACGCACGGCAAACGACATTTTCGGCTCCTTCTTTATAGACAAGGGTACAAAGGACGGGGTGAGCATAAACGACCCTGTGGTGACCAAGGACGGGCTTGTGGGATTTATCACGGAGGCGGAGTATACATACTCCCGCGTGACGCCCATAACCTCAAACGAGCTTTCAATCGGCGTGTACTGCGTCAGGACGGGAGAAACCGGCGTGACGCAGGGCAGCTTTGAACTTGCCGAAGATGGTATTTTGAGCATGATATACGTCCCGCTCGACTGCGAAATGAGCGAAGGGGACATCATAGTCACGTCGGGATACTCCGGTCTTGTGCCTAAAGGTCTTGTCGTGGGCAAAATCGGCGAAACCGAAATAGCGCCAAACGGCCTGTCGAGAATTGCCGAGGTAACGCCGTCATGCGATGCCGCGGAGCTGAAAACGGTGTACGTCATAGTTGACTTTGACGGAAAGGGAAGCGGATATGAGCAGTAGCGCCGTGGGAAAGAAGAAAAAGGGCTTTGCGGCGAACATAAAATCAAAGATCCGCGGCTTTTTCGGCAGCCGGAGCGCGTTTAAGCCCGCAGGCGAGATCCGCCGCTCAAAGCGTCAAAGAAAGCCCCTGCCGCCTCATGCGAGAACCGCCCTGAAGTGGGCCGTATACGTTCTGGCGGGCTTTGCTTTTTATGCTGCGGCGACGTCCGGCGCGGCGGGCAGCTCAAAAGGGCTGATGCTTTTGCCGCTCGGATGCGCAATCGCAATGTTTTCCGGCGAGATAAGCGCCTCGGTGACGGGGTTTGTCGCGGGGATACTCCTTGACATGGCGTCGGGGCAGCTCATAGGCTTTTCGAGCTTTTATCTTTGCATAGTCTTAGGGCTTGCATGCGCAATGTTTCGGCAGTTTTTCAGAAAAAACCTCATAAACTTCGAGATACTTACCCTGGCGGTGTGCTTGGCGTACTACTATATTGTGTACTTCTTTTACTACCGCATATGGGACTACGAGGGGTACGGGCTTGTGCTCACGACAAGGCTTGTGCCGAGCTTTATAAAGACGATAGTCGGCTCGCCCTTTATTTTCGGCGGAGTATGGCTGACAGAAAAGCTGTCGCGCGGCACAAGGCAGCTTGAAATAGAAGAACAGGACGACAAAATCGACAGGGTATAACGGCAGACATCAAACACGGCAGTTTTATCGGGAGGTTTGCATGAAAAAGCTATCGGGAGTTATACGCGGCACGATAGCCGTGGCGATAATAGTTTTGTTTGCGGTGTTCTTCGGCATACGCCTTATGAAGCTGCAAATAGTAAACGGGCAGATGTATCTCGGGCTTTCAAAAAGCTCGACTACGGCGTATCAGACGCTTGCGGCGGCGAGAGGCGAGATAGTTGACCGAAACGGCGTGCCGATGGTGGAAAACGAAGTGGCATACAACGTTATAATAGAGCACTCGTTCTTCCCGGACGACACCGCGGAGCAAAACGAAGTCATCCTCAAAATCGCAGGGATATTGCAGCAGGACGGCATAGAGTGGATAGACGAAACCCCGATTACACACGAGGAGCCGTACGAGTTTTTACCCGAGGCGTCAGAGTCGGACATATCGAGGATAATTGAGCGGCTCCGCCTCAACAGCTACGCCACCGCGCAAAACTGCATAGACAAGCTCATAGAGGACTACGACATAAGCCAAAGCTACACCCAAAGCGAGCAGAGAATAATCGCGGGAGTGAGATATCAGATGCTTCTTGCGGACTTCTCTTCAAAGACGGACTACACCTTTGCAAAAGACGTTCCGATATCCACAGCGTCGAAAATAAAAGAGCTTAGAGCCGACATGCCGGGGGCGGACATAACCGAGGACGCCGTCAGGGTGTACGCTCAGGGCGACGTTTTCCCGCACGGCATAGGCTACGTCGGACCGATATACGCGGAGGAGTACGAGCAGCTTAAAGAAAGCGGCTACACCATAAGCGACACCATAGGAAAAAGCGGCATAGAAAAGGCTATGGAGAGCGTCCTGCGGGGCGAGAGCGGCGAAAAGAGGATAACCGTCTTGGACGACGGCACCGTGACGGAGGAAGTCGTCACCGCCGAGCAGCCCGGAAACACCGTCATGCTCACCATAGACTCCGATTTGCAGGCAAAGCTGCAGCAGATACTTGAGGATCACATAAGCTGCCTGCGGGAGGGCGTGCTCACCAAAACGGACTCGCAAACGCATCAGCAGCTCGACTTTTCAGACTGCAACGCCGGTGCGGCGGTGGTGATGGAAGTCAAGACGGGCGCGATTTTGGCGATGGCGTCCGCCCCGGGATACGACGTCAACGACCTGATCAGCGACTATTCCGCGGTTTTAAACGCCGAGGATTCTCCCCTTTACAACAGGGCGACGGACGGACTTTACCGCCCCGGCTCCGTGATGAAAACCGTCACGGCGATAGCGGCGCTCAGTGAGGGTGTGATATCCCCGCAGGACGAGTTCACATGCAACCGCCACTACACGTTTTTGGACATCGTGGTGAACTGCACAGGCTCCCACGGCAGCATAAGCGTCACAGAGGCTATAGAAAAGAGCTGCAACATCTTCTTCTATCAGGTTGTGCAAAAGCTCGGGCTTGACAAGCTTGTGGAGTATCAGCAGGCGCTCGGACTGGGCGTGGATTTGGGAATAGAAATCGGCTCGGAGGAGGGATACCTTGCCTGCCCCGAGACGTTTGCGGAGCTTGGTCTTGACTGGACGGTAGGACAGCTTCTGCAGGCGGCAATAGGACAGTCGGAGGTAGGCGTGACGCCTTTACAGATGTGCGTTCTTGCCGCGACGATTGCAAACGGCGGAGTCAGGATGCAGCCCTATCTTGTCGATTCCGTATGGGACTACAACATGACCGAGCAGATTAAAAAGACCGAGCCGGCGGTTGCAAACACCATAGACGCAGACTACGACAGCGTGTTCAAGCCGGTGATAGACGGCATGATACTCGCCGCAGAGAACACCCCCTCCGACACGTACTACGTGACAAACGAGCAGGCGGCGTTTGAGGCGCAGTTTTCCATGGATGCACTGCCGGAAAAAGCCGCGATAAAGACCGGCACGCCCCAGGCGAGCAACAAGGCAACCCAAAACTCAACCGTCGTGGGATTTTATCCGGCGGACGATCCGGAAATCGCCTTTGCGGTCGTGATTGAAAACGGAGAATACGCAAAATATACTGTGAGGAAAATTATCGAGGCATATTACGGATATGAATCGTCCGTAGAGGATTTAGGGGGCGGAAGAGCGAGGAGTATAGTGACATTTGACTGAATTTTATTAAAAGGTTTGTACACAATTACCGCACTCTTTCCTTTGACAATATGATTTTTATGTGCTATGATTATATATGCGAGATATGGCGGAGAGCTCTTCGCCCTATCCGATTTTTTAAATTATATGCAATAAAGGGGGATGGGCCTGATGAACATAGCGCTTATCGCGCACGATTCAAAGAAGGAGCTGATGATACAGTTCTGCATTGCATACAGCGGCATACTTTCCAAACACAATCTTTGCGCGACCGGTTCTACCGGCAAGCAGGTTTCGGAAGCTACAGGACTGAACATCAAAACATACTTAACAGGCTCGCAAGGCGGCTGCCAGCAGATCAGCTCGATGATCTCGTGCAGCGAAATAGACATGCTTATATTTTTCAGAGACCCCCTGCACAGAAAGAACAGTGATCCGGACGAGAGGGATGTTTTAAGGCTGTGCGACGTGTACAATCTGCCCGTTGCCACCAACATTGCCACGGCGGAGGCGCTTGTAATGGCGCTTGCGAGGGGCGACCTCGATTGGATACAGTACATGCGCTGAACGCGCGGGTGCGCAAAGCGCAAATCTTAAAGGCCACCAAGGCGGCAAAAAGGGGCACGGCGTGTGAAAAAAGGCATGGCGTGTGGCAAAAGGGCACATAGCGGGCGCGGTGTGCGGCAAAAAGAGTGCATAGCGGGCGCGGTGTGTGAAAAAGCACGTACAGGGCGCGTTGTGTGGCAAAAACACGGGTTTACGGGCTTTTCAAGGTTTTCATTTCAAGCTTTCAAGATTTTAAGCTTGTAAGCTTTTCAAGCTTTTAAGCTTGTAAACTCAGCAGATTAGAGAATATTACCAGGGCATTTCTGCCCGAGGCACGTGTGTGACGGCGCAGCGCGTAAAGCGCAAGCTTACAGGCACACGTGTTATGCACAGGGGCACGACACAGGCCGCACAGTTTTCTGTGCGGCAAGGCACAAAGGCGCATGCGTACGGCGTGTGCCTTTGACACAGCGGGGTCGGTGCGCGCACATTTGTGTATATGTGCAGATGTGTGCGCGCCGAAGAACACAACAGCTGAACTCAGCTTTAAATAAAGCAGTTTTTAAAAGCGATGAAGAGAAGAGTAGTTTTGTTTTCGGCGGCAAAGAGAGTGGCGCAGGGGCAAAGGCAGATGCTTTTGACGCTGTGGTGAGAGCGCCTGCGTCGGGGCAAAGCGAATGACACCTCGGAGCTTCGCGGCTAAAACCGCGGCGCATGCTCGGCGTTAAAGGGCAACAAGACTGCGGCGGGCATGGTTTCCCGCGCGGTGAACAAGGGTGGTACCACGGCGGCCATGGCGTTTGTCGTCCCTTACACGGGGCGTCAGGCGTTATTTTTTTATTGTCTAATATGAGAAAACTTTTATTATACGGAGGGATACAATGTCAGCAATTGTACAAAGGCCTAAAGGCACGCAGGACATCATGCCGAGCGGCGTGAACAAGTGGCACACCGTCGAAAAGGCTGCAAGGGCGGCGGCGGAGCGGTACGGATACAGGGAGATTCGCACGCCGATGTTTGAGGAGACGGGGCTTTACGTGCGCTCTGTCGGCGACACATCGGACGTTGTGACAAAAGAGATGTACACCGTATCTTCAAAGGGCGACCAAAGCTACACTCTTCGTCCGGAGGGAACGGCAGGCGTTGTGCGCGCAATGCTTGAAAACGGAGCCATGAACGACGGATTCCCGCAGAGGGTATACTACATCGCATCGTTTTTCCGCCACGAAAAGCCGCAGGCGGGAAGGCTCAGAGAGTTTCACCAGTTCGGCGTGGAGATGTTCGGAGCTGCGGGCGCGTATGCGGATGCGGAGGTCATATCCTTGGCAAAGACGATGCTTGAAAGCTGCGGCATCACCGAAACCGTCTTAAACATCAACTCCATAGGCTGTGCGGAGTGCAGAAAGTCGTACTATGCGGCGCTGAGGGAGTACTTTAGCGCAAGGGTGGACGAGCTTTGCCCGACATGCCGCGAAAGGCTTGAAAAGAACCCGATGAGGATACTCGACTGCAAGTCGGAGGTGTGCTCGGAAATTGCAAAGGGCGCGCCGGTGATACTCGACTATTTGTGTCACGACTGCTCAGAGCACTTTGAGACGCTCAAGGCTGCGCTTGAAAGCTACGGCATAAGCTATGAAATCAACCCGAGGATAGTAAGGGGTCTTGACTACTACACAAAGACGGTGTTTGAATTTATCTCAAACGACATAGGCGCGCAGGGAACCATATGCGGCGGCGGAAGGTATGACGGGCTTGTGAGCGAGCTTGGCGGACAGCCTACGGCTGCGCTCGGTTTCGGCATGGGTCTTGAGAGGCTGATACTCGCCATGGAGAGCAGCGGATGCAAATTTGAGAGCAGTCCTGTGCCGGAGCTGTACATCGCACCTATGGGCGCGGACGCTCAGGCGAAGGCGTCCGTCATATGCCAAAGCCTAAAGGCGGCGGGACACAGCGCGGAGTTTGACATCATAGGCAGGGGATTAAAAGCCCAGATGCGCTACGCAAACAAGACGGGAGCCATGTTTGTGGTGGTCTTGGGCGAGGACGAGATAAGCTCGGGCGTATGCAAGCTTAAAAACATGCGCACGGGAAACGAAACGCCGGTGAGCATGGGCGCCCTTGAGGCGGAGCTGTCAAAGCTTGTGTGCGAGGAAAAAGCCCAAGCGGAAGACCACGGCGACAACGTATAATATATTAAATGTATCAAGGAGACGCATATGGACAGAATGGATGGAATGAGGCGCACGCATTACTGCGCGGAGATACCGCTCACGCCCTGTGAGGTGGTGGTTTGCGGATTTGCTCAGAAGGTAAGAAACTTGGGAAACCTCATTTTTATAGACCTCAGGGACAGGACGGGAATAGTTCAGCTTGCTTTCGGGGACGACACGGACAGGGCTGTCTTTGAAAAGGCGCAGACCGTAAGAAACGAGTTTGTGCTCATGGCAAGGGGAACGGTGGCGAAAAGGGAGAGCATCAACCCCGACATAAGAACCGGAACGGTTGAGATAAGGGTGTCGGAGCTGAAGGTGCTTTCAAAGGCGCAGACAACGCCGTTTGAGATAACCAACTCTGAAAAGGTAAACGACGAGCTGAAACTGAAGTACCGCTACTTAGACCTCAGAACCCAAAAGCTCACGCAAAACCTCATAGCCCGCCACAAGATAGCCCGCTCTGCAAGGGAGTACTTTTACGACAACGGCTTTATCGAGATAGAAACCCCGATGATGATACGCTCCACTCCGGAGGGCGCGCGTGACTACCTCGTGCCGTCGAGAATACACGACGGAAAGTTTTACGCATTGCCGCAGTCGCCTCAGATATACAAGCAGCTTCTCATGGTTGCGGGATACGACCGCTACATACAGCTTGCGCGCTGTTTCAGAGACGAGGATTTGAGGGCGGACAGGCAGCCGGAGTTTACGCAGATAGACATGGAGATGTCCTTTGTAGACGTCGAGGACATACTTCAAATAGGCGAAGGGCTTATGAAAAAGATATTCAAGGACGTTTTGGATATTGACATTGCCCTCCCGCTCCCGAGGCTCACATATGCGGACGCCATGAACCGTTTCGGCTCGGACAAGCCGGACACCCGCTTCGGCATGGAGATACAAAACATAAGCGAGACGGTAGGCGGCGTTGATTTTGCCGTGTTTAAGTCTGCGCTTGAGGCGGGCGGCTCGGTCAGGGCGATAGTCGTTGAAAACGGCGCCGGCGTGTACACGAGAAAGGAAATAGACAAGCTCACCGAGCATGCAAAGGGAATAGGCGCAAAGGGACTTGCGTATATAAGATGGGTGGACGAAACCCCCGGCTGTTCATTTGCAAAGTTTTTGCGGGACGGAGAGCTTGACGCGATAATCAATCGGCTGAACATGCACCGCGGGGATGTGGCGCTTATAGTTGCGGACAAGGACAAGGTGACGCTTCCCACGCTGGGTGCGCTCAGGCTCATCACCGCAAAGAAGATGGACATAATCCCTCAGGACAAGTACAATCTTTTGTGGATAGTGGAGTTCCCGTTCTTTGAATACAACGAGGAGACGGGCGGCTGGGATGCGATGCATCACCCCTTCACAATGCCTCTCGACGAGTGCCTTGACTACTTGGACACCGACCCCGCAAACGTCCGTGCAAAGTGCTACGACCTTGTAATGAACGGAATCGAGCTTTGCTCCGGCTCCATGAGAATAACCGACTGCGAGCTTCAGGAGCACATGTTCCGCTCTTTGGGACTTACGGACGAGGAAATAGAGGCGAAGTTCGGGTTCTTGGTGGAGGCGTACAAGTACGGTGCGCCGCCGCACGGCGGATTCGGGCTGGGTCTTGACAGGCTTGCGATGCTTCTTTGCGGAGCGGACAGCCTAAGAGACGTGCTCGCCTTCCCGAAGGTTCAAAACGCAAGCGAGCTTATGTCAAACTGCCCTGCGGAGGTAGACCCCAAGCAGCTTGAAGAGCTTCACATAGCGATTTCGACTCAGACGGGCGACAAAGACAAATAGTTAAAAAAAACCGGAGCACGGCGGGATTTCCCGTCATGCTCCGGCGGTTTTTTGGGGGCTTTACCGCACGCTGCCTAAAACAAACTGCCGGCGGGCGCATGCTCTCCGAGCTTGCCTCCCGCATGCGCCAAAGCGTTCATCCCGTGCCACGCCCTCACATCCGCCCGTCTTTTCCCGCTTTCAATCTTTTTCGATGGAAAATGTATCGGCGCTATTGACAAACGGTAAAAGATATATTATAATATCTCCTGTAAAGTTTTTAGACTTTACATTAAACACGATATTTAGATGTGAAGAAAGAAGGAGGGGCGACATAGTGGCTAAGGATCTTAAATTTTCCCTGCTGCTCGACATATACGGCGGGATGCTGACCGACAAACAGCGCGAGATGCTTGACTTTTACTACAATGAAGACCTCTCTCTTTCGGAAATAGCCGCAAACGTGGGCATATCCCGCCAGGGTGTGCGGGACAGCATAAAGCGCGGCGAGCAGGCGCTCATCGAGCTTGACGACAAAATAGGTCTTTCAAAGATAATAGAGGACTACAACCTCCTTTTGAGCAGGATACAGAGCGCATGCGACGAAATAATAAACGACTGCAAGACGTATACGACGTCAAAAAGCGTAATAGGAAAGCTTGAAAAGATAAAAAACGAGATAGAGGAAAGGGACCGCAATGGCGTTTGAGGGATTGAGCGAAAAGCTCAGCGGCGTTTTTAAGCGCCTTAAATCGCACGGACGGCTCACGGAGGCGGATGTCAAGGCGTCGATGAAGGAAATCCGAATGGCGCTTTTGGAGGCGGACGTGAGCTACAAGGTTGTAAAGGACTTTGTTGCCAAGGTGTCGGAGCGGTGCGTAGGCTCGGATGTTTTGGAGAGCCTCACCCCCGCACAGCAGATAATAAAGATAGTTCACGAAGAGCTGATAAAGCTCATGGGCGAATCCAACTGCAAGATAAACTTTCCGCCAAAGCCGCCCTGCGTGGTGATGATGTGCGGACTTCAAGGCTCAGGTAAAACCACGCATGCGGCGAAGCTTGCAAAGTACTTTAAAGCCCAGGACAAGCGCCCGCTTTTGGTGGCGTGCGACATATACCGTCCTGCGGCAATAGAGCAGCTTAAAATTGTAGGCGAGAAGGCAGGCGTGCCTGTTTTCGAGATGGGTCAGACCGACCCGAGAAAGATAGTCAAGGCTGCGCTTGCGCACGCTAAGGACTACGGCAACGACATGGTGTTTATAGACACCGCGGGACGCTTGCAGATAGATGAAGAGCTGATGAACGAGCTTAAAGACATAAAGGAAATCGCGCAGCCGAGCGAGATTATACTCGTTGTGGACGCCATGACCGGTCAGGAGGCTGTAAACGTTGCAAAGAGCTTTGACGAGGCCTTGCACATAGACAGCGTGCTTTTGACCAAGCTCGACTCGGACACGAGGGGCGGCGCGGCGCTTTCGGTGCTTGCGGCGACCGGAAAGCCGATAAAGTTTGTCGGAACGGGCGAAAAGCTCGACAACCTGGAGCCTTTCCACCCCGAGAGGATGGCGTCGAGGATTTTGGGCATGGGAGACGTTTTATCCCTGATTGAAAAGGCCCAGACAGCCATAGACGAGCGTGACGCGCAAAAGCTTGCCGACAAGCTCAAGGAAGGCGGATTTGACTTTAACGACCTTCTCGAGCAGATGCGCCAGATAAAGAAGATGGGTTCAATCCGCTCGCTGATAAAGATGATACCGGGCGCAAACAAGATAAGCGATGACGACATAGACGAGCGTCAGCTTCCCAGGACGGAGGCTATAATACTGTCCATGACGCCGGCGGAGCGTGCCAAGCCCTCCATAATAGACCCCAAGCGCAAGCGCAGGATAGCTGCGGGAAGCGGCACAAGGGTGGAGGACGTAAACAGGCTCATAAAGCAGTACGAGCAGATGAAGGACATGATGAAGAAGATGGGTCTGACCGGCTCGGGCAAAAACGGCAAAGGCAAGAAAAAGAGGATGCCGAAACTCCCGCCGGAGTTCATGCAGGGCATGGGCGGCGGCATGTAAGCGGCGGTGCGGCGTGAAGTGCGGCGATGCGGCGTGTCAGCGATGTGAGCGGCATGTTGGTATGTTGGCGGCATGAGCGGCGCGGGCATGTATACTTGCGGCGGCGAAGCGGGACAGCGGAGAGGCGTCAAAGCGGCGGCGCAGCTAGACAGCGGAGAGGCGTCAAGGCGGCGATGCATCAAAAAAAGTAAAAGGCATTAACCCTTTAAGCGCGCGGTGCGGCGGAAAGGCCGTGCGTGCCGTGTGCAAGGTTAATAATACAATCATTACACTTTCGGAGGTGAAAATACATGGCAGTAAAGATAAGACTCAGAAGAATAGGCGCTAAGAAGGATCCCTTCTACAGAATAGTCGTAGCTGATTCCAGATACCCCAGAGACGGACGTTTCATCGAGGAGATCGGATACTATGACCCCTCTGCGGAGCCTTCGGTTTTGAAGGTAGACGCTGAGAAGGCAAAGAAGTGGATAGCCACCGGCGCTCAGCCGACCGACACGGTAAAGGCGATCTTCAAGAAGAACGGCGTTATCTGATTTAACGCAAAGCAGGCAAACACTCATGCATATTCCGCGAGGTGACGGCGTCCCCTGGCTTTGCGGATTGCCGCCGGCACGCATGTGAGGCGGCGAAGCACATTTTGGGGACATAGGGACACAATAACTAAGGAGAACCGATGATAGAACTTTTGAGATCAATCGTGGCAGAGCTTGTTGACGACAAGGACGCGATACAGATAAGTGCCGACGAACCCAACGAAGAGGGCGTGATTGTGTATCATCTTCACGTTGCCGCTGACGACATGGGCAAGGTAATAGGCAGGCAGGGAAGAATAGCAAAGGCTATACGCACCCTCATGCGCGCGGCTGCTGCGAGAAACAATGAAAAAGCTGCCGTAGAGATAGAATAATCTTAATCGGCATCGGAAACAGCGCAAACCCTGAACAGCTCGGTATTATCTGAGCTGTTTTTTGCAATGCGTCCGGCGCAAATACCGGCACAAAACGGAGGACACAGATGCCACAGATGCATAAATACCTTGAGACGGGGAAGATAGTCACCACCCACGGGCTGAAAGGTGAAGTCAGGATTCAGCCGTGGAGCGACACCCCCGCAGACTTTTGCAAATTTAAAAGGCTCTTTTCCGCCGACGGCAGCATAAAATATAACATAGTGCGTTCAAGGGAAGCGGGGAACATGGTCATAGCAAAGATAGAGGGCGTGGACACGATCGAGGCGGCAAAGCTCTTAAAAGACAGGATACTCTGCGTCGATCGCGCAGACATACCCTTGCCCGAGGGCACGTACTTTGTCGCGGACCTTTTGGGAATAGAGGTCAGGGACGAAAGCGGCGGGAAAATAGGCGTTGTCGGAGATGTTTTCAACACGGGTGCAAACGACGTCTACGAGATTTGCTCCGAGTGCGGAAAGAAGTATTACATCCCCGCGATACCGTCGGTGGTTTTGCATGTTGACATCGAGGCGGGCGTTATGACGATACATCCTATGGAAGGGTTGTTTGACTGATGAGAATAGACATAGCAACGCTTTTTCCGGAGCTTTGCGAGACATGGCTCTCGGCAAGCATAGTCGGCAGGGCGCGTGAGGCGGGCGTTTTCACCCTTAAATGCCACCAGATACGCGACTACGCCTTTGACAAGCACAAGCGTGTTGACGACACGCCGTACAGCGAGCGGCAGGGCATGCTTATGATGGCGGAGCCGATATGGCAGTGCTACAAAGCCGTTGCGGGCGACCGCAAGCCGCATGTCGTGTACATGTCGCCGCAGGGCAGGACGCTGACTCAGGCAAAATGCCTTGAGCTGTCCCGCTTAGACGACCTTTTCATACTCTGCGGCCACTACGAGGGAGTAGACCAAAGAGTTTTGGACAAGATAGTTGACGAGGAGATATCCTTAGGCGACTTCGTGCTGACCGGCGGGGAGCTTCCCGCGGTGGTACTGGTGGACGGGATAGTCAGAATGCTTGACGGAACGCTCGGACATTCGCAGTCGCACGAGGACGAGAGCCACTTCGACGGGCTTCTGGAGTACCCGCAGTACACCCGTCCGGAGGTTTGGCAGGGCATGGCGGTGCCGCAGGTGCTCATATCGGGGCACAGAGAAAACATAATGAAGTGGAGGCGCTACAAAAAGCTCGAGCAGACCTATAAAAAGCGTCCGGAGCTTTTAAAGAACGCAAAGCTTGACCTTGTGGACAAAGCAAACCTGTCCGAAATATCCGCAATATACGATGAGCACCCGCACATCTTTGACGATTAGCCGGATTTCATTTGTGTATGTTGCTTTTAAACGCTATAAATAATTGGTCAAACTCCACAATTTCAGCTTTTTTGATTGCCCCGCTTGTCGGCATAAAGCAGAAAATGCCCGAAAACCGATTTGAAGTGGAATTTCTGCGTTGACTTAGCGAAACTTAATTTGTATACTATTAATGCGTTCACAAATTCGGAGTAAAACGATTTGTTAGTATTTTGAAATGGAGAGTTATCAGTATGTTCGTAAAAGATGTTGTTGTTAAGAATCAGGTAGGTCTTCACGCTCGTCCTGCTACCTTCTTCATCCAGAAGGCCAACGAATTCAAGTCGTCAATCTGGGTAGAAAAAGAGGAGAGGCGTGTAAACGGCAAGAGCCTTTTGGGAGTCCTCTCTCTCGGCATAATCGGCGGTACGTCTATAAGAATAATCGCTGACGGTCCGGATGAGGAAACCGCAGTAAACAGCCTTGTAGCCCTGGTTGAAAGCGAGTTCACCGAGGCAAAGTAAGCCTTTGGCCACACCGCTCGGCTTTAAAAGCTGTCTGATACCGTTCTCAGGATGTGTTTGCACGTCGGTGCAGTAGTGCCGGCGCGATGACAAGTCTGAAGCCGGCATCAGGCGGCTTTTGTTTTTCGGCGCAGGACAGCACAAACGCGGCGGCAGGAGCGGTATAATTATTACATTGATATAGGGCGCAGACCAATTTTTGAGCAATATATCCGCCTGACATGACTTAATTTCTTTTATGTTGGTAATACTGTCTAAAAAAATTGATGTTTTTTCGTCGTGTTCATAAATTATTAACACATGAAACAAAAAAGCGTGTTACAATTTGTAATAATTGATGAATTGCGTTCGCATGAGTTTCATGGCTGAAATGCAAAATTTTTAAGCAGGGAGTATGTTACATGTCAAACAGACTTTTTCAGGGTGTAATTTCACAAATGCATGATGTCCTCGGCTGTGAGCTTGGAGTTATTGATTGCGACGCTTTGATAATAGCGTGCAGCGACCAGTCCAAGGTAGGCTGCACAAACGAGTTCATATCGCTCGATTTAAGCGAGACGAGCGACTATTTCATCCGCGACGGGTTCACATACATGCCGTTCGGCCCCAAGCCTAAAAACGAGTATTTTGTATTTACGGAGGGCACGGACGAAGCTGCGTACAAGTGTGCGTCCATGCTTTGCATCGCCTTGCAGAACCTGCAGCAGTTTTACGATGAAAAATACGACCGCAACAACTTTGTCAAGAATGTCGTTTTGGACAACATCCTTCCCGGCGACATACAGCTCAAGTCGAGGGAGCTGCACTTCAATTCAAACGTCACAAGAGTGGTGTTCTTAATAAGAATAGTTGCGTCTAACGACGTATCCGCCTTTGACGTCATACAAAACCTCTTCCCCGACAAGTCTAAGGACTTTGTCTTTACGATATCGGACACCGATATTGTTTTGATAAAAGAGGTAAGGCCGAACATAGAAACATCCGGCCTTGAAAAGCTTGCGTTCTCGATAGCGGACACGCTTTTGAGCGAGTTCTACACAAGGGTAAACGTAGGTGTGGGAACGATTGTTGACAACGTGCGCAATCTTGCGGTATCCTTTAAGGAAGCACAGATAGCGCTTGAAGTCGGCAAGGTGTTCGACACCGAAAAGACCATTGTCAGCTATGAAAACCTGGGCATTGCAAGGCTTATATATCATCTTCCCACGACTTTGTGCGAGACTTTCTTAAAAGAAGTGTTTAAAAAAGGCTCTATAGAGTCGCTGGATCAGGAGACTCTGTTCACAATACAGAAGTTCTTTGAAAACAACCTCAACGTGTCCGAAACTTCCCGGAAGCTCTTCGTGCACAGAAATACGCTTGTATACAGACTTGAAAAGATAAAGAAGCTGGCGGGTCTTGACCTGAGGGAGTTCGACCACGCGATAGTGTTCAAGATTGCGCTTATGGTCAAGAAGTATCTCTCCTCCGATCCGGTCAAGTTCTGATTTTTCTTGCGCGGCTGTTATGCTGTGATGCGATTCTTAAAACAGTTTACAAGCGGTGTCAGATGCATAATGTAAAAGAAAGGTCTTGAAAATGGTTGAATTTAAAAACGTCTCATACACCTATCCGACCGGCCAGCATGCGCTTCAGCATGTGAGTTTAAAGATAGACGACGGGGAGTTTGCGTTTATTGTCGGCGCATCCGGCGCAGGCAAGAGCACACTTATAAAGCTCATGCTCCGCGAGCTTACGGCGTCCGAAGGAGAAGTGACGGTAAACGGCTACAATCTCAACAAGCTGCGCTCAAGAAGGATTCCTGAGCTTAGAAGGACAATAGGCGTTGTGTTTCAGGACTTCCGCCTGATACCAAACCTTACGGTATACGACAACGTGGCGTTTGCCCTGAGGGCGATAGACGCGCCCATAAAATACATACGTTCCCGCGTGCCCTACGTGATAAGCCTTGTGGGGCTTGCCTCAAAGGCTAAGTCGTATCCGAGCGATCTGTCGGGAGGCGAGCAGCAAAGGGTTGCTCTGGCAAGGGCGCTTGTAAACGACCCGCAGCTCATAATTGCGGACGAGCCGACGGGAAACATAGACCCCGAGCGCAGTTTTGAAATAGTTGATCTTTTAAAGGGCATAAACGCCTGCGGAACGACGGTGGTAATGGTCACTCACCAGCACGACCTTGTCAAGTACTTCGGAGGAAGAATAATAAACATAAACACCGGTGCGGTTGTTTTCGACGAGGTAATAGGAGGAGCAGATGAGAGCCGGCAGTCTTAAATATCTTGTGAACCAGGGGTTTAGGAGCCTGTGGTTCAACAGAGTAAACACATTTGCTTCGCTGTGCATAGTGGCAATATCGCTTGTGATGGTGGGATTTTCGGTGCTTGTCTCGGCAAACATAACCCGCCTTATAGGCTCGGTTGAGAGCCGAAACGAAGTCGTGGTGATAATCCGCGACGGAACCCCCGACAACAACATCACCATACTCGGCACGCAGCTTCAGTCTCTTGACAACGTCTCCGAGGTGAGCTTTTACCCCAAGGAGGACGCATGGGTCGAGATGCAGGAGGACATGACCGACGAGGAAAAGTCGCTTTTTGATTACATACAAAACAACCCGCTCCCCGACTCGTACAGAGTGAGGGTGAGCGACATATCAAAGCTCCCGCAGACAGTATCTGCGATGCAGGCGCTCGACTCGGTGGAGTCGGTAAACGCCCCGAACGATTTTGCAAGCCTTCTGACGAGCATTAAAAACGTCTGCGCCGTGATATTCACCGTTATCACCGCGGCGCTGATAGTGGTTTGCCTCGTCATCATATCAAACTCGACCCGCTCAAGCGTGTTTGCAAGGCGGCGCGAGATAAACATAATGCGCTATGTCGGCGCGTCGAAGAGCTTTATAAGGATTCCTTTCTTTGTCGAGGGACTTTCTATAGGTCTTATCGCGGCGGTTGCGGCATTTTTGCTCACGCTCTTCGGATACACCGAGATTTACAACACCCTTACGGTGTACCTCAGGTCATGGACGCTGTTTGTGTCCGGCGGGCTGATACCGTTTGGAGATATCGCGCTGATAACGGCAGCATGCTACCTTGTATGCGGAATGCTGATCTCATCCTTCGGAACGGTGCTTGCCACAAGAAAGCACTTAAACGTTTAATTCGCAAAACCACGGCAACCGGCAATAACCCAAACAGATCACACGTCTCCGATCAGAAAGGAAAGGCAGCAATTGAACCATATAAAGCGCGGAATAATAGCGGTTACGGCTGTGGCGGTGGCTCTTTCAACCGTCACCTTCTCCGGACCGATGCACATCGCGGCGGACTCGACCCAAGAAGAGCTTGAGGACAAGCTTGACAAGATAAGCGAGCAAATGGAAGAGCTTGAGGCGGCAATAGAGGCAGCCGAGGGCGACATAGACCGCGAGAGAGAAAAGCAGGAGAAAATCGACGAGCAGATAACCGCCACCGAGGAATACATAAGAACCCTCACAGACCTTATCGGCGACTACAACGACCAGATATCGGAGCTTGAGGACGAAATTTCTCTCAAGGAAGACGACATAACCGCAACCGAGCAGCTTATAGCCGCTCAGGAGCTTGAAATAGCGGACAACATATCAATATACGAGGGACAGCTTCGAGCTATGTACGTTTCGGGCGGAAACGATTCGCTGGCATCCGTGCTCTTAGGCTCGAGCGACTTTTTCGACATGCTCATGAGAATGGAGCTTATAAAGAGAGTTGCCGACTACAACAACGGCGTCATAGACAACCTTCACGAGATACTGCAAAGCTATGAGGACAACAAGTTGGAGCTTGAAAACCTCATATCAGACTTAGAGCTTGACATATCGGAAGTCGAGCAAAAGCGCACGGATGTGGAGCTGCTCAAGGCCGACTGGGATTCGCAGCTTGCAGACCTGAACGACCTGTACGAGCAGAGCGAAACTCAAATAGAGCTTCTCAGGCAGCAGCAGCAGTCATACGAGGACAACAAGGACGAGCTTGACGAAGAGGCTGAAGAGATAGAAGAAGAGATTCAAAGGATCATCCGCGAGGCTTCAAGGGAGGAGTACATAGGCGACCTCGAGCCGGGAACATTCCTTTGGCCGCTCCCGGGATACTATCAGATAACCTCCGGCTACGGCAGCCGCTGGGGAACCACACACAGAGGAATAGACATATCCGGATCGGGCGTCAGGGGTGCGGAAATCACCGCGGCCAACTCCGGCGTCGTCATAACGGTCAACAACAGCTGCACGCATGACTACGGCAAAAAGAGCTCCTGCGGATGCGGCGGCGGATTCGGAAACTACTGCATAATCGACCACGGCGGCGGATACGCCACCCTTTATGGGCACGCCGAGGAAATAATAGTTGAAGAGGGACAGCATGTGACCACCGGCGACGTTATAGGATACGTCGGCTCTACCGGATACTCCACCGGCCCGCATCTTCACTTTGAGGTGCGCGTGGACGGCGAGAGAAAGGATCCCGAGTCCTTCAACCTGATAAAATACTGATTCACTATACGACTAAAGCCGAAAGGAAGATAAGCTACGAACAAAAAAATATCTCTCGGACTTACTATTTCCCTGATGGCTATTGCGGCGGCTATAACATTCATAATTTCAACAAGCTACTCCATGAGCCTGTACGACGACCTTGTGGCGGACGTTCAGCAGCGCGCGGAGATGTATACAAAGCTTGAGCAGATAGACACCTATGTCCGCGCATACTATGACGGCTCGATCAACGAGGACGAGCTGATAGAGTCGCTTGCGAACGCCTATATATCGGTTTTGGGAAACGCAGAGGCAAAATATTACGACGAATCGGAGTACACCCTCTATAAAGAGCACCTCAGCGGCACTCACCTCGGAATAGGCATATATGCCGAGGAGGTCGGAGGGTACCCATGCATCACCGACGTGATTGCAAACAGCCCCGCCGCAAATGCGGGAATAAACATCGGCGAGAGCATAGTCGCCATAAACGGCACAAGCGTCTTAGAGCTTGGCTATGACAACGCATACGCCATGTTAAGAGCCGAATCCGGCACGCCCCTGACGCTCACTCTTCGCAGGGACGGCGTGGACAGAACAGTTTCCCTTTCTACAGTCCAGATGACAGTCGCCTCGGTTCGCGCAGAGACCTACGGCGACCCCGATACATACGGAATTTTCGGATACATACAGGTGTATGAGTTTTCCGAAAAGACCTACCAGCAGTTTATGGCTGCATACTCGATGCTTCGCTCCTCAAACGTGAGCGGAATAATAATTGATCTGCGAAACAATGCCGGAATGATTTTTGAGCCGGTGTTTAACCTGCTTAACGTGCTGCTGCCCGAAGATGCTATACCATATGTTGAAACAGAACTCACAGGACAGATAACTCAAGCGGACGCGGCCGACGGCGGTCAAGCGCCGCAGGTGCCCATGGCGGTGCTTGTAAACTCAAGAACTTCAGGACCTGCGGAGCTGTTTGCGGCATCGCTTAAAGATAACTTGGGCGCATCTGTTGTAGGCAGCTCCTCCGCAGGAAAAGCTCAGCTCCCCGAAATATTCGACTTGTACGACAGCACGGCGATAAGCCTGCCTGTTGCGACGGTTTCCGGCCCGACAACGGCGTTTGCCGACACGGGAATAAAGCCCGATTACGAAGTCGTGATGGCCGCCGACACCGCTCAAGACCTGAAAACGCTTGACGCGGACACCGATCTTTGCATAAAAAAAGCGCTGGAGGTCTTGTACCAACTCGCGCCGAGAGCAGATCAACAATAAACCTGCCTTACAGTCATACATTTTATATACCTTTGGAAATAGCTGCGTGCGAAGTAATTCGCTGCGCAGCTATTTCCCTTGTATAAACATATAAAATTGCCTGCTTATTTGGGCAAAGAAAAGTTCCAAAGCCTTTGGCGGTCGCGCTCCGAGGCGTAGGCTATGCCAACCCGAGGTCTGCACACCACGCCCGAAATGTTTGAGACCATGCCTTGCATGCCGCCCTGCGGGCCGTCCGTCAAGGCGCTGTGCACGCTTGGGCTGCCCGACAAACTGTCCTGCAAACTATCCGGCATACTGCCCGTCAAGCTGCCGTGCGGGTTGCCGTATTCCACCCACAGCCTGTCCGACACGCACAGATCCTCGCCGTTTAGCTCGCAGGTCACCGAAAGCGCCTTGGTGAGCTTACCCGGGCCGTCATAACCGCCCGCAGACCTTATCAGCACGCCCTCGGGATGCCCGCTTGCTCCGGTCACGACGTTTAACAGGCTGTGTATGCCGTAGCAGAGGTACACGTATGCCTCGCCGCCCTCGTGGTAAAGCGTTTGTGTGCGCTTTGTCCTGCCGCGGCAGGCATGACACGCGGTGTCCTCCTCGCCAAAGTAGCACTCCGTCTCCGATATCTCAAGCCTTATCACGCCGCTCGGCGTCCTTCGGCATATGTACGCGCCTAAAATCAGGGGCGCCACCTCCCATGCCGGCTTTAAAAACAGCTCTTTTCCTATTCTTTCGCCGCTCATACGCCCTTGCTGCGCATGGCATGCGCCTTTAAAATGGCTATCTGCGTCTTGGAGTCGGGGATTTCGTCGTTTAAAACCATCCTCACGGCCTCATCAAAGGGTATTGCGACGACGTCTACAAACTCGTCCGCATCAAGGCTTTGCCCGCCAAAGCTAAGCCCCTGCGCCATGTACATGTATATCACTTCGGTGTCGTATGCCACGGTGGGGTAGAGCTTGCCTAAATATGTGACGCTTTGTGCCTTGGCGCCCACTTCCTCTTTAAGCTCCCTCACGCCGCATGCATACGGATCCTCGCCTTTTTCGCGCTTTCCCGCCGGTATCTCAAGCAAAACGCTTGAAAACGGGTACCGAAACTGCCTGACAAAAAGTATCTCGTCCTTGTCGTTTATGGGGAGTATGCATACTCCGCCGCTGTGCTCTACGACCTCCCTGAAAGCCTTTTCGCCGTTTTCAAGCAGGACGGTGTCCCGCTTCAGGCTGAGGATTTTTCCTTCATATATGCGGCTGCTCTCAAGCGTCTTTTCCGCAAGATGCTCAGCTCTTTGCACGGTTTCGCTGTCTTTTGATGTATAATTCATTTTGTCTATCCCTCGATTCTTGCTGTTTTACTGTCTCTGCTGACTCACAGGTATCTTATCACCGCTACGACCCTGCCCAAAACCGACACGTTTTTAGATATTATCGGCTCCATGGCGTCGTTTTCCGGCTGAAGTCTCACATATCCCTTTTCGCGGTAAAACCTTTTCACCGTGGCGTCGCTCCCGTCAACAAGCGCCACTATTATCTCGCCGTTTTTTGCCGTACGGCACTGCTCCGCAATCACCGTGTCGCCGTCGAGTATGGCGGCGTTTACCATCGAATCTCCGCGCACCTTCAGCGCAAAGAGCTGCCCACGGTATCTTCTTTCGGGGTTGAAGTTTACGTACCCCTCTATATACTCTATCGCCGTTATGGGCTGTCCGGCAGCAACCGTACCCACAACCGGCACAAGCTCGTTTCTGCGCGTCCCCGCAAGGCTTATGGCGCGGTTTAGGTTGTCGCCGCGCTTTTCTATCAGCCCGTCGCGAACAAGGCGGTTGAGGCTCGCGTGGGCGGTTGATGTGGACTTTATCCCAAGCGCCCGACATATCTCGCGCACAGTCGGCGCGCACCCCTCTTCAAGCCTTTGGCGGAGGTATTCATATACCGCTCTGTCTCGCTCCTGAGTAGTCATACGCCGCCCTGCCTTTGCTCAAGCCTTGCGGCAAGGCGTTTTGCAACCTTGTATATGTCGCCGCATCCGAGTGTTATCACAAGGTCGCCCTCCCGCACGTTTTCTTCGAGGTAGCTCACGCATTCGTCAAAGCTCGGCGTGAGGGTGCAGCCGGGGATCTTCGCCGCAAGGTCGCTTGAATGTATGCCGTAGGTGTTTTTCTCCCTCGAGCCCATTATCTCGGTCAGAACGACTTTGTCGGCGTGGGAAAGGGCTTTTGCAAAGTCGTCAAGGAGCATTGCCGTTCTTGAGTAGGTGAAGGGCTGGTGAACCGCCACTATCCTCTTAAACCCAAGCCCTGCGGCGGATTTCAGCGTGGCGGCTATCTCGGCGGGGTGGTGCGCATAGTCGTCCACTATCGTGACGCCGCCCACCTGCGCTATCTTTTCAAAGCGCCTTATCGCTCCCGCAAAGTCTTTAAGCCCCGCGGCTATCTTCTCCGCGCTCACGCCGCAATAGTCTGCGGCGGCAGCGGCGGCAGTCGCGTTTATCACGTTGTGCATGCCGGGGACGTGTATTTCGGCTGTTGTGAAGAGCTTGCCGCGGCGGTATATCTCAAACTGAGTCACAAGCCCCTTCACGCCCTTCACGACGGGGTAAAAGTCGCTTTGCTCCGTCCATCCGAAGCTCACCTTGTCCTTCTTTAAATGCGTTCTTGCAACTACTTCGGCGGTGTTCTTGTCGTCGCGGTTGTATATTATGCACTTTGAGGCGTTGTTTGCAAACTTCTCGAAGGAGCGCTTGAGATTGTCAAGCGTCTTAAAGTAGTCGAGGTGATCCTCGTCTATATTGAGTATCACGGCTATGTCGGGGTAGAGCTTTAAGAACGTGTCCACAAACTCGCAGGACTCGCATACGAGTATGTCGCTTGAGCCGAACCTGCCGGAGCCGTTTATCGACTTCATCTTTCCGCCCAAAACGCAGCTCACATCCACCCCCGCGTCCAAAAAAATCTGCGTGAGCATGCAGGATGTTGTGGTCTTGCCGTGGGTGCCGCTTATGCAGACAGCCCGATCGTACCAGCTCGTCACCAGCCCCAAAAGCTCCGAGCGCTCCAAAACCGGCGCGCCTGACGCCTTTGCGGCTATCAGCTCGGGGTTGTCGCTCATGATTGCGGCGGTGTGGACTATAAGGTCCGCGCCCTCGATGTTTTCAGCCCTTTGACCTGAGTACACCGGTATGCCGAGCGCCCTCACCGCGTCAAGGGTTTCAGTCTCGTTGTTGTCCGAGCCGGTCAGGCAGTAGCCCAGGCCGTGGAGTATCTGCGCCAGGGGATACATTCCGCTGCCGCCTATGCCGATAAAGTGTATGTGTTTTTTGCCGTTTAGTATGTTTTTTTGCTTTGAGTTGTCCATGTAAGCCGTCCCTTCCTGCGTTTCATGCACAAATGCGAACATACGTCCGCGAATCTTCTTAAAAACAGTATATTATAAACTTTTGCGAAAATAAACCCCTGTGAATAAATTTTCTTTGCCGCGCCAAAAATATCTGCATAAATATAGAAAGGACAAAATCATATGACCATTACAGGCATCAAGGTGCGAAAGCTCCTCCCCGAGGGAAGGCTCAAGGGCGTGGTGAGCGTTACGTTTGACAACGAGTTTGCCGTTCACGACATAAAGGTGGTGGAGGGGAGCAGCAGGCTGTTTGTAGCCATGCCGTCGAGGCGTGACGAGCACGGCGCATTCAAGGACATAGTTCACCCGATAACTCCAAAAATGCGCGAGGAGCTTGAGGAGTGCGTGCTGAGCGCATACCGCGAGGCGCTTTTGCACGTGCAGGACGAGGAGAACCGTCAAGCCCCTCAGCAAAACGCGCAAATGCACGCTTAGCGGGTGTGCAAAAGGCATCAGGCAGGGCACGGCTGCACATCCATACACAAGCATGCGCCCGGCATAAAAATATCCCCATAAAAACAAAGCGCCGGTCTTGGTTTGACCGGCGTTTTTGTCAGCTTGTCTATGGCGCCGCGGTTGTGCGGCGGCGTCATGCATGCTGTGCGATGATTGTTCGCGCTTTTGCCACAATGCTTTTGTCGTTTTCATAGGACAACACCGACTGCGCTCTGTCTATCTCCACCCACTTGATATCTGCGATTTCCTCTCGCTGGGGGATATAGTCGGAGTTTTTCGCCTTGGCGAGGAAGTACACCACTATCTTTTGCGTGCCCTTCTTGGGACAGTAGGAGACTATCTCCCGAAACGTCGAATCTATTATGACGTCTATGCCCGTCTCCTCCTTTATCTCCCTTAAAGCCGTCTCAACCTCGGTTTCGCCCGACTCGACATGCCCCTTGGGAAATGACCAGTGCCCGCTGTTTACATGCTTTATCAGCAGTATCTCGGTATTGCCATGAAACTTGCGGTAGACAATCGCCCCGCATGACTTTTCATGGAGCATTTTTTAATCCCTTCTGCGCCCGCATATGCATAGCTGCTTTTTACATTCTGCCGGCGCGATGTTGTAAAATCAAAATAATTATATCACATTACATCCCGGGTTGCAACCTGAAAAAACCTTTCCTCATGCAAATCGCCGCCGCATGAATGCGCATAAAGTTTTCCCCCACACTACCGGTCAGGGTAACGTGGGGGAAAACATATAGACTTGACAAGATTGTTCCGGCAAAATTAAATGATTTGCGGTGCAGAGCACAGCTTATACGCCGGCATCTGTAATTCAGCACCACATGCAGCTCACATCGCAGATGTGTGCATATCGCAGATGTGTTGCACACCAACCGGATGTGTTGCACACCTGCGGATGTGCTGTACACCAACCGGATGTGCTGCACACCTGCGGATGTGCTGTACCTGCGGATGTGTTGCGCCTGCGGACGCATTACTCTCAGAATATGCGATATGCGGCGGGTTTTACTGATTGTCCTCGATGTACTTTACGATGTCGCCGACGGTTCTTATCGTCTCAACAGCCTCATCCGGAATCTCAACACCGAACTCGTCCTCAAACGACATTACAAGATCCACAACATCAAGCGAATCCGCGCCCAGATCATCGGTTATCACCGACTCGGGAGTTATCGTATTCTCGTCGATCTCAAGATTCTCGGCGATTATCTTTCTAACCTTCTCGTAAGTCAATTTCCTAACCTCCTGTCTGAACTTTACGTCACATATAGTGTATCCTCTTGCTTTGCGTTTGTCAATAGCTTATTATATAATTTTTTAAAATTTGACCGAGGTATTTATTTGAATCAACGCGTGCGCTCGGCGCGTATGCTCAGCCGAGCAAAAGATTTATCTGTGACGCAGTCAGCCCGGGCTGCAAATACGCGTTTATCCCCATTCCTATCAGCTCCGCCGAGCTTTTTATAAGCCCCGATATCGACTTCGGGGTGACCATGAGCGGCTCCTCTGAGCTGCCTATGTCCGCCATGGTGGGCACGCCTATTGCCACGGTGGGTATGCCGAGCGCGGCTTGTGACAGCTCCGCACGTGCGTTCATAACTCCGCTTCCGGGGGATATGCCTGTGTCGGTGAGCTGTATCGTCTTTCCCAAGTGTCCGGCGTCAGCGCATGCAAGCGCATCCACCGCTATGATTAAATCAAAGCCTATGCTCTTTGCCACGGCGTTTATGATCTGCTGCGCATCTATGCCGGTGTCCCCCATGACGCCCGGCGAAAGCCTGCACACGCTTGTCATCCCCTCGCAAAAAAGGTGCGGCGCGTTGGCTTTTATGTGCCTTGTGGCAAGCACCCGCCCGCATGCCGCCGGTCCTAAGCTGTCCGGCGTGACGGCGCTGTTTCCAAGCCCCACCACAAGCACGTTTATGTCGGGCGCGCAGCGCTCGGAGGCGTCGCCACCGACCAGCAGCGCTATGCTGCCGGCTATCACCGCCGCCGCCCCCGACACGTCGGACGGCGCAAGCTCAAGCGGCGTTTTCGGCTCGAGGGTTATATACCTGCCCATCGGCTTTGAAAGCTCGCTTGCCGCCTGCGGGGTGTTTAGGGATACGTCCGTGACGACAAAACAGCCGCACTCGCGCTTGCTCACTGTGGCTCCGCGAACGCCCGCGTCCCCGATTGCACCGTCCGTTTTAAAAGCCGGCGCGCTCTCTATTATGAGGTCGGAGCGCATGATCCCGCTGTTTGGGATGAAAAAGCCTTTGGTTTTATATTCAGATGACATTTTGAGCGTCCTTTCTCCCTTTGTATTTATTCAAAACATAAAAATTTTTAAAAAGCTATTGCAATTTCTAAAATGAGATGATATATTAAAGTACGATGCTTGTTGAATAAGTAAGGAGTCATTAACCTTATTGCACTTTCTCAGTCGTGCAATTAGCTTATCCAAGTAAGTGAATTTTATGAATTGACTAAGGAGGTGTCTTAATGGCAAATATCAAATCCGCTAAGAAGAGAGTAAGAATTATCGAGGCAAAGACTCTTCAGAACAAGATGACCAAGACAGCATTAAAGACTGCCATCAAGAAGGCAAGCAATGCTGAGGGTGAGGACAAGGCAGCGGCGGTTACCCTTGCTATAAAGAAGGTTGACCAGGCATGCGCCAAGGGAATCATCCACAAGAACAAGGCAGCGAGAAAGAAGTCTCAGTTGGCTAAGCTTCTCAACGCTTAATGCCGAGCTAAACGAAAATCTCCGCCATCTGACCCACGGCGGAGTTTTATTTTATCTGAACTGTTGTAAAAAAACGCGGGTTTGTGTCGCGAGGTGCAATATTACGCCCTGCGGGATTGTATTATTTGCATAAGGGGTGAACCGCGCAGATCCATGCGCCGCCCGCTTTATATACAAGCTCATTTAATCCGCAGTCAACCGAAATACGAGTTTTTACGAAAGGATAATACATAATGAAAAAGCTTTTAACGATATTGTTGGCACTGAGCTGCGCAGCATGCGTTTTGATGTTTGCCGCATGCGGCACGGAAGAAGAGCCGTCTGACGGTTCCGATGCAAACACCACCGTTTCGGACGGGGATGCCGCCGAAATCACCACGGAGGGCGAAACCCCCGACGTGACCACATCGCCCGAGGGCGGAAGCGAGGAGCCTGTGACCACACCGTCATCGGACGATACACAAAACGGCACAACCGCTACAGCTCCCACCGAGCCGAGCGCACCTGAGAGCACGGATGCTCCGGATGATGACGACAAGCCTGTGACGACGACCACCGCAGAGCCTGACAACGAGGAAGAAAAGACGACGACTATAGCGCCTGAAGAACCTGAGACGCCCGAGACCGGCAGCCAGATTGAAGAGGGCGACGACGAGGACGTTGCGGACTTAGGATGGGAAGAGATAAATGTCGATGAGTTTCTTGCCGGACTCGGCATAGACATTGACGACCTCGAGGTTGACGACTAAACGCAGGACACAGTGCATACATGCGCTGCATAAATGCTCATGTGCGGTAAAGTAACACAATAATTTGATAGGCAACCGCCCCTATTCCGTAATTTGAAAGACCGGCTATAAAAAGTTGTATCCGTATGGTATAATAAAAACAAAAAATATCAAGGTGGTAAACGCTTATGGAATTTCACGAAAAGCTGCAAGAACTTAGAAAACAAAAAAATCTAACACAAGAAGAACTTTCTGAAATACTGTTTGTTTCACGAACTGCCATTTCAAAATGGGAGTCAGGAGTTTCCCATAGTTAAAGATACCACACCAAATATGATGAACCCACGCTTATACACTACCAGCTATAATAAACCGCAAGGACAGCAATTTGATGATACTGCTGTCCTTTCTTTTATAAAATTGCAGTACACATAAAAAAGCTGTAAAATGATAAATATATTTGTCCTTGTAACAATTCTCGGACATTTGCCTGTTATACTATCTGCAAAAAGCAAAGGAAGTGAGAATATGGAGCAGATTTTAATTGTCGAGGACGACAGTTTTTTGAATAAGATGTTAGACTATAACCTGACCGCAGACGGCTACGGCGTGACTTCTGCCCTAAATGCCAGAACCGCAGCCGAAGCCATCCGCCAGCGGGAATTTGATTTAGTGCTGCTGGACATCAACCTGCCGGACGGGAACGGTTTTGAACTGTGCAAGCTGATAAAGCCCCAGCACCCGGACACCATCGTAATATTCCTGACCGCCAACGATCAGGAGAGCGACCAGATACGGGGCTATGAGGTGGGCGCGGTGGACTACATCACAAAGCCCTTTGTGATCGGGGCCTTGCAGCGGAAAATCAAAGCCATGTTCGCCATGCTGGAACACCACAAACCGGCTAAGGACATTTACGACGACGGGCGGCTGTTTCTGGACTTCTCGGAGCAGACGGCTTCCCTAAACGGCAAGCCCCTGACCCTATCCCCGATGGAGTACAAAATGCTGAACCTGTTTCGTAAAAATCCCCGGCAAGTGCTGACCCGTGGGCAGCTTTTGGAAAAGCTGTGGGATATAGACGAGAGGTTTGTAGACGAACACACCCTGACAACCTCCATCAGCCGGATTCGCAGCAAGATCGAATCCGACGGCGGCGCACCCTACATCAAGACTGTTTACGGCATGGGCTATCAATGGACGGGAGGCGAGGCAAAATGAAGGTTCAAAACCTCTCGGTAAAGCGGCTGTTTGGCCGGGTGGCAATAGGGCTTGTCCTCTCCATGTCCGGGATCACCATAGTCCTGTTTTTTGTGACAAAACAGACGGCGGTGCTGCTGACAGGCGGGGCGCTGCTGCTGTGTGCCCTTGTGGGGATTTTCGTACTGACGCAGGCGTTTGGAAAGCGGCTGTCGCAGTTTACCGCTGACCTGTGCCAGACCTTAGACCACATGATCGCCGGGAATGAAGCGCCCCAGCGGCCAGAGGACAGCGAAACCCAGCTTGCCAGAATCGGACACCGGCTGGCAAGGCTTTACCAGATCATGCAGGAGAACCGCCGCCGGGTGGACGAGGAACGGCAGGAGTTACAGACCCTTGTATCGGATATTTCCCATCAGGTGAAAACGCCGGTAAGCAATCTGAAAATGGCGACGGACACCCTGCTGGAAAAGCCTATGACCGAGGCGGAGCGCACCGACTTTATCCGGGGAATCCGCAGCCAGACGGATAAGCTGGACTTTCTCTTTCAGGCCCTTGTGAAAACCTCCCGTCTGGAAACAGGCGTGATCCAGTTGGATAAGAAACCGGGCCGCCTCTTTGATACTGTGGCGCAGGCCATGAGTGGGATCGTGTATGCAGCGGAGAAAAAGGAAATCGCCGTGTCCGTGGACTGCCCGGAGGATTTGACCGTTTCCCATGACAGCAAGTGGACATCCGAAGCCCTCTTTAACCTGCTGGACAATGCGGTGAAGTACACCCCGGCAGGCGGGAAAATCGCTGTGTCGGTGGTGCTGTGGGAAATGTATGTGGAGGTCAAAGTGACCGACACCGGCAAGGGCATTTCCGAAAGCAATCAGGCCGCCATCTTCCGGCGCTTCTATCGTGAGGAAGAAGTACACGAACAGCAGGGCGTGGGCATTGGCCTGTATCTGGCCCGCGAGATCGTAACGCGGCAGGGCGGCTATATCAAAGTGGTTTCGGAGCCGGGCAAGGGTTCGGAATTTTCCATTATGCTGCCGACTAAATAAAGCACACTTATAACAGGAGAAAACACCATGAAAAAAATCAATTTTTGCAAAGCAACAACAATCATCTTAATAATCAATGTTATTTTATCTATTGTTTTATTTTTCGTTGTTCCTGATAAAATAGCAATTCAATGGGTAGGTACATCCCCCAGCAATGCAGTAGATTCTTACTATGTATTTTTGGTGCCGGTATTGTCAGTGCTTTTTGCTTTTACGGGAAAACCTATTTTTACAATGTTCCTGTTTAGATTGTGGAATAGAACTAACGAGCATTTAGTGACATACTTAAATTTGTGTCTGCAAGTTGTATTTCTTACTTGTGAAATCTATATCGGATTATATAACCTATGTAATTTTAATGTTGCCATTAGTATAATTCTCATTGTGGAACTTATGATAGATGTGATGATTGGATTGAAATTATTTCACAATCAATCTATCTAAAAGATTGTGTAGTATGATTCGGCGGACGACCATTTCCGGCTGTCCGCCGTGAATTTTTTTGAAATGTCCGAGCGTTGTAACATTTCACCCCGATTTTCAATGAAATTTTTTGGCCGCTGTAACATTTCGCGGACATTTGGGGTTTACAATACCCTTATCAAATATGGAGGTGATACAACTATGACATGGCCTTTTGAGAACGATACCAGCGCCATTGTAAAGAAATTAGCAAAACGCAATGTATCTTCAAATCGTATTTTTTGCTTTTTTAATGTTTTGACCATTGCGCTGGCAATTAGTTTGATTGTGGGAATCTCCTTATTCCAACAAGGCAGCAAAATTAGTGAACAAAAGATTTTGAATCAAATGCAGCAAGCTACCATCGGGGGGCTTACAGCAGAACAGATAGAAGTTCTGAAAAAAGAACCTGATCTTGAAGATATTGTACCCTATAAGCATAGTGATAGTTTTCTGATGGATGGGATCAAATTTGAAGCGGTTTATATGCCGACTGGTTTTGGAATTATAAAATCCTATGAATTAGTCAGTGGAACCTGTCCAGAACAGTACAATGAAATTGTAATTGATAAAAATGTGCAATTAGAACTGGGGTATCAGCTAAATATAGGAGATACCATCACTTTACCAACGGCAGGGAGTAAAACAGAGGATTTCATCATTACTGGTTTTACTGATAATGTGGAAACAGGAACATTTTACTTTTATGTCTCCCCAGCGTATGCAGAACAGGGTGTGTTATTATCTGATATTCCATATAGTGCCTTGATTCGTGTAAATGGTGCCACGGAAATGGGACTTATTGATTTTGAGAATACAGTATATCGTCTGGCTTTATCCCAAGACATAAGCAGGAACCAGCTTTATTTTAATAGCAAATTCTGTTCCTCACTTATCAGTGGATCAGGAATGGGAGGTGTTCTTTTAGCTACTCTTTTTATTGCATTTTCAAGCGGAATTGTCATATACAGTGTGTTCTACCTTTCGGTATCAAATCAAGTGTCGCAGATTGGACAGCTCAAAACTATTGGCATGACAGAAAAACAAATTAAGCGGATGATTCGTAAAGAGGGGTATCGTTTCTGCCTGTTCGGAATACCTGCCGGTATTACAGTAGGTATCATATTTGCATATTTGTTAGAGCCGAATGGAATAACGATTATCAATGCCATAGCCACAAGTATTTTCGCAATAATATTAGGCATTATCATCGTACAAATTTCCGTATACAAGCCCGCACAAATAGCTTCAAATATTTCCCCTATTGAAGCAACAAAATATGTTGGAAACAATCCAGAACTAAAAGAAAGTAGAGTGCGGAACAGGAAAAATCATATTCGTCTCTCACCGTATTCTTTAGCCGTATTGAGCGAAAAGCAGAATCGAAAAAAACACAATCTGACGATTGCCTCGCTTGCAATCGGCGGGATTTTATTTATGGTTGGAGCCACTTTTATATCATCATGGAATCCAGATTCCTTTGCAAGAATGGGGAATTTGGAAGATGGAGAATATTATATTACGATTAACCACAATACATTAGTCAATCCGAAACCGTATGGTATTTCGGAGTATCAAGTTGATACGCCTTTTTCACAGGAACTCATGGAAGAATTGCAACAAATCCCGGAAGTTAAAGAGATTTATGCTACGGAGAGAACCGCAGCCATTATTGAGTATCACAATGAACAATTAGAAATTCCCATTATTCCGATTACGCCTGATAATCAGGAAGAAATTTTGAAAACGCTTCCTGTTGATTGGACATACGAAACATTGGTGAAACAAGACGCTATGGTTATATTAGGAACAAGTGTACAGAAAGAAGTCTATCATGCTTGCCCGTCAATAGGAGAAAAAGTGACATTACGATGGTTTGATGGGGCTGAACACAGCATAGATATTTTGATTGCCGGTACTTCCGAAAAAAGTATGAATGAGGGCTTTTATCTCCCCAAAGAAACCATAGAAAAGTTGTGGGGCGATATGGATTTAACAGCTTCCTTAACTTTGTCCGTACCTGAATATGAAAAAGTGGGTAAATCAGTAGAAAGCAAATTAAATAATATACTGTCCCGACACCCTGATTTGGTAATGGAAACCTTACAAGAGGTAAAAGCATCTTCGGCAAATACGATTCATAATACCAGCGTACAAGTTTATGGAGTATCTGCCTTTGTCATTATGTTTAGCATTTTTAATCTGACAAACACCTTGATTAGTCGTATCAGTACAAGGAGAAAAGAATTTGGAATATTGGAATCTATCGGTATGACAAAAAAGCAGCTAAAGAAAATGCTGCTGCATGAAAGTGTCTTACTGATTATTCCATGCTTGATTATTACGGTTGTGGTAGGAACCTTGATAGGGTATTTGTTAGTACGGATATTGTCTGCGAATGGATTAACTTATTTTCAATATGCTTTTCCTTTTATTCCATTACTGATTTACGGTGTCTGCTTAATAATAACACCTATTATAATTTCTGCTATCTGTCTAAAAATTCAATGCAGAAATTCGTTGGTGGAACGGATCAAAATGGCAGACTGATTTTGAAATGTCCGAGCGTTGTAACATTTCACCCCGATTTTCAATGAAATTTTTTGGCCGCTGTAACATTTCGCGGACATTTGGGTTTTACAATACCCTTATCAACAAAAGTGAGGAGGCGACGCAATGGAACTGACCCCGACATTGATTTTGAATCTGGCGCTGCTGATCGTCCCGCCCGTTGCCATTGTGCTGGTGTTCCGGCAATGGCTGGCCCGGCACATCCGCTGGACGGTTGCCTTGACTGCTCTCTGTGATGTTCTCCTATTTTGGGATGAACTGTTCTACTATGAGAGCTTCGGCCTGTTCGCTGTGCTGATTTTGGTGCAGTTGGCGGCCACCGGCGCAGCAGCGTTCCGCATTTACAACAAACAAAAAAAGGATTGAATTTTATGAGCATTTTACAGACTATCGACCTGAAAAAGTATTACGGCACAGAGCCGAACATCACCCGCGCCCTTGACGGCGTGAACTTCTCCGTAAATGACGGCGAATTTGTGGCCGTTGTGGGAACCTCCGGCAGCGGCAAGTCTACCCTGCTTCACATGATGGGCGGGCTGGACACCCCTACTTCTGGCAATGTGATTGTCCGGGACAAAGAACTGTCGAAGATGAACGACGAACAGCTTACCATCTTTCGCCGCCGCAACATCGGCTTTATCTTCCAGAACTATAACCTTGTTCCGATCCTGA
>OHGR01000045.1_pt1 | contig 92135 bp, 125 predicted proteins | sample 1567911 | NCBI WGS metagenome assembly OHGR01 (sample SAMEA3879552, study PRJEB24766) | human gut metagenome | biome: human-associated habitat; feature: feces | place: USA | collected 1985/1987
ACAATTCATCCCGTCCAGAAACGGAGGACGCAACGGCAATGTGACCGGCGTCCTCATCCTCAAGACGGCGCAGTCGTCCACCGGAAAGAAAGCGGCCCGGAAGCTGTTCCGCAAAGGAGCCAGAACCGGGGACGTCCTCTACGTGCTTTGCCGCGAAGTCACGATCCCGCCCACGCCGGGGATCCTCCCGACGCTGGACCGGATGGCGCAGCGCGCCGCGGAAACCTACCTCGCCAACATCGGAAACGAATCATGATCCCCTCCCTTGACCAAACCATGTGCCGGCGCATCATTGAGCGCCTGCAGAGCCTCGGAACATTGGACTGTCATATCTTTGAGCGGCCCTTTGACCCCCAGTACGCCGCCAATGACATCATCATGTCGGCGATGGGCAACAACGGCGTGGTGCTGGTGTGTCCGGGAGACGCGGACGAATACCAGGACGGGCACGGGCAGACGGAAGCGCCGACCATGTGGCGGCAGTATTTCATCATTGCCGCCGTCTACCACAACGCGGCCCTGTTCCCCCCGGAATGCCTGACGCCCGACTACTACCTGCGGGCGGTAGGCGACGAAATTGAAGAAGCCCTGTGGAACTGGAACCCTTTTCCCTTTGCCGCGACTGCGATGATGAAACCGAAAATCAAAGGCCGTTTTTCCTCTTCCGCCGTCATCGACGGCGAGAAGCGGCAAATGAACGTTTTGACCGTGGATTACCGCGTCCCGGTCAATATTAACATCAGAAACAACCCGCAATTCCAATGAGCAGAAGAGCACCAAAGAAGAAACAGGACGCCAGGCAAGTCCCGGCGGAACCCGAATCAGCCGGGGAATCTCCGGATCAAACGCCGGCAACGCCGGACGAACTCCGGGAATCCGACGATGAACCATCGTCCACGCCCGACCAAACGCCGGCAACGCCCGGCAAGAAGACCGTCCGGGTTATTCGCACCCGTGCGGAACTGGACGGGGGGCTGGTCATCAGCCTCTCCATGAAAACCGATACTCCGGAACTTCCCGCGCCCGTCGCGGAAGCTCTGCAAACCCTCAACCTTGTTGACATCAAATGAGCAAAGCAACTGCCGCCAATACAGAACCGGACAAAAAGACGGAGCAGGCCGCCGTCATCGACACGAACATCCTCATTCTCGCCAAAGAAGTGCGCATAGGGCGTTCAACGTTCTTGAAAGGAGCGCATATTCGTGTTACGAAAGAACTCGCCAATAAACTGGAAGCCGACGGCAAGGCATCCATCATCTACTAACCATTTCAAGCATCAGGGCTACTACATACGACCCCACTTTTAGCAACCGCAACGTGACGCCGCAGATTACCGGCGTTCTGGCTATTTTCCTTCCCGACGGCATCAAGGTGACCGAGGACGAGGGAGCTTCTTATGTCACCGGGCCGGACCAGTTTCCGACGCCTCCGACATCTCCGCCGACGGATCCGACCGCCGGGCCCGAAGCGCCCTGGGTGAGCTTCGGGCTGCTGGGTGCCTTCCAGTCCGTCGCTACGCAGGTCGAAGGAGAAGTGACGCGCTTTTACGGCGGCGCGCTGGGCTACCGCCAGCAGCGCAAGAACACGACGACCGGCAAGCGGATGACCTTCACCACGCCGGACATGTCCCCCGAATGGTTCCAGCTGTCTTTCGCTCTGGGAGCGCCTCCCGCCAATGGAGAGGAATCGACTACCGTCGGACATGGCGGCGACAACAAGATTGAGGGGTATCTTCACTTCTGGTACCAGAACGATGTCGGCACGATCTATCTGGTCGGAACGGCGCATGGCGCGTTGCGCCTCCTTCAGGATCCGGAACATACCACGGCGATCGCTTCACCCCAGTTCGAGTTCGAGATGGATTACCGCGGCAAGTACCAGTTCACGCCCTCCAATGTGCAGGACGTGACGCCGACACCGGGTTCCTGACATGTTTCATCAGGGGGCGGATGACGCCCCCGCATCCTTGTTTTTTTCAGGCAGCAGGCAGGCAAATATGATATCAGGACCGTCACGGGGCTGAACCAGTCCCTGGTCGTCCGCGTCGTGGATTTCCAGGGCGACCCCGTCGATATGAGCGGCGTCACCCTGCGCGGAGCCGTCCGCCTCAAGACGGGCGTGACGGAGTTCGGCTTTTCCCGAGACGACGAGGGCAACGGCGTGATTTCCTGGGAGTCGGTGCCTGCGGGCATGTGGTCCTATGACGTCTTCATGGACGACGGCAGCGAAGAAAGCCCCCTTCTTTATGGTTGCTTTGTTTCTTCCGGCCGGGTAACGCCGGACTTGCCCGGCGAGCAGCAGGCCGTGGCGGGCGCGGTCGTCGTGCAGCTGCCGGAAGGAAGCGGCTGCGTGCAGGTGGTGCTTGATAATGCGTCCAGCGCCGCCTGGTACGCGGAACAGGCCAAAAAGTACGCGGAGAATTTTAGCCTGTCCGTTGACGAAGTCACCACCGGGGAACCGGGGACGCCCGCCGCTGCGGAAGCCGTCAAAGGGGAGGCTGCAGGCTCCTATAAGCTCTCCTTCACCATTCCCCGGGGGGATGTCGGTCCCGAAGGGCCGGAAGGTCCGGCTGGCCCCCAGGGCCCTCAAGGGGAAAAGGGAGATCCCGGCGACGTCAATACGGAAGAATCGTATACGTGGAGCCAGCCCCAGGCGTTTTCAAGCGCCATTAACGCCAATGGAGGCGTCAACATCCCGCTTGCCGTGGGGGCGCCAACGGATACGTCAGCGGTCAACCGCCTGTACGCCGCCGGGCTGGCTGCCGTCACTGACGCTTTTTCCGTCAGGTGTTATCCGCTCCTGGCGGATTGCTCGTCTTCCAATGGGACGGTTTTCAAAACGGACAAGGAACCCAATTCCCTTTATTTCAATGTCCCTCCCAATTCCGCCTTTACCGTGAAATGCGGCCTCGTGACCAACGCGAGGCCCATGCACAATTATTCCAGCATCCGGGGGTGGGTGGCCCCGCTGCGGCTGCCGGCTGTCAGCACGAAATTCACGGCCAGGTTCGGCCAGATGACAACGGTTGCGCGCATGGGGCGGGACAGGGACGCGTTTACGCTGGTGCCGGATCAGGCGGCTGGAGGCTACAGGATTGGGGAGATTATCGATATTACGTTTGATCATGTCCGGGACGCGGACGCGGGAGGGTATCATATTCGCGTCCGGGAGATCTATTATTCCAATGCCGAGCAGAAATGGAAGATGAAGACGACGCAGGCCCTCGCGCCGGAGACGTCTTCCAATACCGGTTATCCCGTCTGCGTGTACGCGGTGGTTTACGAGCAATACCAGGACGGAGGATATGATACCGAAGACAGGGGCGCGCTGTGGCTGCTGCATGGCGGGAATTCCTCCCGTGGCTGCGTCAAAATCGCCACGGTGAAGGGAGTCCATTGCTTTGAGAGTATTTATCCCTTTTCCGGATATTATCTTGATATGGAGAATACCAACAGCTGGGCGTTGGCCGGAGCTTTCCTGCCTGCGACGATGCACTTGCATTGCAATAACGTCAATCCGGCGTATTACGGTTTTTCCTCCATGGAGAGCAATATCATTGTCTCCGAGGCGGTGGAGGATTTTGTTGACCCGGAAGCCGAAACGACTACCGAAGATTGAGTATGAATAATTCCGAGATACAAATACAGTTCCCGCAGCCTGGTAACTGGCAGGAATTCACCCTGACGGCCATTTACCCGGACGAGGAAGGGTACACCCGCATAGACCGCTATCAACAGAATGATGTACCAGAGGAGCAGACCCCGGCTATGCAGTCCGTCGTTGCCGCGTTGGTGGGATTGTCCGAGCCGTGGCAGGCCTGCCAGGTATGGGCGCGGCTGTGTGTGACTATGAATTATGATTCTGCAAATGATCATAGAGAATATGTTTTTGCCGTGGATTTGACCGTGGAGGCCGTCAATCCCCAGGGCGGGCGCAGGGTGTTCACTTCCCGTGATTACCCGGCTTTTGTGATCACGGATCCCGCCGCCGTGGATTTTTTCAAATACTTTACTACCCCTAATCAATAACAAACATAATTCTATGACTAACAACAATCAATGTAATCATGCCGAGGCAATAGCCAAGGATTTTTATGCGGTAGTTTCCGAGGATAACGGCGGCGGCTGGAAGCCCTGGGAAGAATTAACCGAGCCACAGCGGGCAGCGTTTGCGCGATTGGCGCAGCAAGCCCTTCCCATTATCGGCAGGCATGCGCTGGGGGATGTCCGCAACTACCTTTTAGGGCAGGCCAAGACCTCCACCGGCTGGAAAAAATGGCTTTACTGGGCCGGGGTAGGAATCGCAGGGATCGTCCTTGGTGCCCTGGGAATGTCCCTCTCCGGCCGCGGCCATTCCGTGGACGTGACGCCGGACAAGACGGTGGTCCGCAAGGACGGCTCCTGCCTGGCGCTGGAACCGGGCCATATCTCCTATTCACAGGCGCAGCCGGAAACGGACGTTCCGCCCGTCGTGCAGGTAATTCCCTCCAAGAAGTAACACCATGCGCAAACTCTCCGAAGTACCGGCGCGGTTCATGGATTTTGCCAAGGCGTCACCCGTGTTTGCCTGCGTCATGCTGTCGCTGGTCATTTGCGGCGCGTCCCGCTGGTACATCGGGGATGTCATGGGACACCATAATGACCGGCCGCGCGACCTGATGACCATGCAGACACAGGCCCAGGTCGAGACGGCCAAGGCGATCCAACTTCTTGCCGTCAGAATTGAGAATATCGAACGGAAGTTGGAAAAATAGGCAACAGTAAAGTTTTTCTTACAAGTTCAATCATATTAACAACCAACCATTAAAGGAGAATACTCATGAAAATAGCCATTGATATTGGCCATGCCAGCGACACCGGATCCCGCGGGAACGGGCTTGAAGAACACGCCGTCGCCGTGACGATCGCCGAATGCCTCGCCCCCATGCCGCGGCAGCTGGGCGCCAAGGTGGACGTGATTGACTTTCCTGGCATGAGCAATGCCCAGGATTTGAACGCCACCATCAAGGCCGCCAATGAAGGCGGCTATGACTTCGGCGTCTCTCCGCGTTGCGACGCTTCCGACAATCCCCAGGCCCATGGGGCCCATGTGTGTTTTTACCCGGGCAGCGTCAAGGGCGGCAGGCTGGCCATGCGCGTCGCGGAACCTCTTTCCCGCCTGCTTCCCGGCCGGGCCAATACCGCGCAGTCGCGCCCGGTGGGAATCAGCGATATTCTGTGGGCAGACAAAATAATCATCATGGAGCCGGAGAACAAAAGCGACCTCCCGCGAATGCTCGGAAGTCTGCGCCTCTCCGACAAGCCCCGGTACGACCACATTGTCTCCAAGATAATCTCCCTGGCCCAAATCGGCGGGAAGACAGCCGTGGACGACCCTCACCACTACTCCCCCGGAACGATCGAATACGGAAAAGTAGTATTAAACCTCGCCTGCCTGACAGCCGTCCTTCTGGAAACGCGGGAAGCCCAGCGTTCATTGAGCGGAGGGGAAAAATCCAAAGACCGGAAACCGGACGACGCGGAATCCGCGGCAGGCCCATTCGGAGCTTGACCCCTGCCCCCCCCCGCGTACAATACCGCGCGGCCTACACTTCATCATGATATACGCTTTCGGCGCGGGACAACGAAAGCCTCCGGCGGAGGCTGACTCAGATGAACGTAATCGTCGTCTGGTTCTATCTCCCGCGGCTCCGGGATTCCGGAATCTGGAACAAACATCCGCGACAGAAACTGGACGACACGGAACTCGTCTTTTTAATCATCAAATGGCGCGTGTGGTACATGCCCGTTCTGTTCCCCGCCTGATCGCGGGTGGCGAGATGAGATAAAATGATGGGACGCGCGGAAAAAACATGTAAAACGTGTAAAACATGCGCACGCGCAGTGTACGCGCGGTATATGTACGGGGGGGGACATATCGTGCGCAGGCGCGGACGCGTAAAGGCACGCGGCCCTACCCCCCCCTATGGAAGTAAATAAATAACGAAAAAAATCGGAAATGCGCGCCTATTTGCTCTACACACCGGGGGAAATGCTGGAAGGCGAAGACGAACTTACCGCGCTGGGCTACCATGTCCATCCTTTTTTGGGCAATAATGATACGTCCGGCCTCCGGAACAAAGTCAAACACATTCCCAGCCTAGGGCATTCCGCGTCTTATTTGTCAGACGGACTGGGCTACAACTGGTGCGGCCACGTCCACGCGCTCCGCGCTAACTTCGCAACCATGCTGGAAACGCACATGGACGCGGACGACCTCACTATATATGGAGAGTCGGACTGCGTGCCCGCGTCTTATCCTCCTGTGTCCGCTGACGATATTTCCTGCGTTTGCCGGGAAGCGGTTTCCCGGCATCCTGAAATCGGCGTCATCCGTCTGTACCGCCGCGCCACAACATTTAACGAGCCTACCTGGCGGAACCACGCGCCCCTGGAAATTGTCCCGCTGAAAAAGGCGGCCAGAATCTCCGACATCCCTTTCACGAAATATTACTGCCAGACCCACGCCCTGATTATCCGCGGGCACGTCCGCCAAACGGTCATCGACGCCATGCGGGATTATTATCTGCCCATTGACGTGCTTTTGTCGTATCTGTCCCAGATTGGGACCGTGCCCATGTGGCACACCAGCATCAATCTAATGCTTCAACGCCCCCACAGCGCGGGAAAGAGACTGGCAGACTGGCAGCGCAAACACTCTGTTCCGGCAGCGGACTACTGGCGTGACAAGCCCGGACTGACCGGGAAAAGGTAGGCGCGCGAATTTGCAATGATTGCAAATTTTCCTCTTCCTCTCTTTTTTTTACTTTTCCCGCCTGTCCCGGTTGCCGGAATCCCCCAGTAGCGCGTTCCTCACCTGCTGGGTTTTCAAAAACTCTTTCCAGTAGCGCTCATAGGGCCTGTTCGGCCGCGACCGGATAATTTCTCCGCGAATCCGCGCATTTTTCAGCAGGCTTTTCATGCCGGAAATCATTGCGGTGTCTGGATGCTCTTCTGTCATATCTGCGGGAGATTTTAATAAAAAAAGTTCATTTAAGAGAGATTTTTTCTCACTTTTTTCTTGCAATTCCAATCATTGAATGATAAATTGACTTTGTTGACGGGAGGTAAGGGACCAACCGAAAGCGCAAAACAAAAAACCGAATTAGAAAGACCAAAACAATGAACGCCGATAAGACCTGCAACGTAAGAGAAATCTTCACCCTGAATTACTACGAAATCGTCGTCGCCGGAGAAGCGGTGAAGAATTATGATGAAGAAGGAAGGACCTGCAACTTTTATTGCCCGGCGCGGGAAGCCCACGGCACGAGACATGGATTTGTCAGCGGCAATGTCTCCGAAGAGGATAAAGATTTTGATGATGTAAGAATCATCCTTGAAAAAGCGGAAGAATACAACTTGGTTGTGGGCTGGGACTAAAACAGCAAACGCCATTACGCTGAATAAATCAAAAACTGGAAAGGACAAAAGACAATGAGCGCAGACAAAATCATCATCACGGAAGACGGCGAAGAAATCAACCTGACGCGTCTTGAACGCGAGTTCGGAAGCTATCAGTTTGAAGGCAAGACCTACTATGCCACGCGTCAAATGGAGTTTACCAACCGCGAGTTCCTGGGATGTTTCGAGGAAGCGGAAGAAGGAGAAGAATATGTCTCCGAATACTCCGCACCCGGATATGACGAAAACGGAACCCCCGTGGAAATCTTCATGATGTTCACGGAAATAAAAGGCGAAGAGGCGGACCCGGAAAACCTTAACTGGAGCCAGGACGCCGACCGCGTTGAAGTCCGCTAATTATTTTACACCACAAAAACTACGTCGATATGAACATTCTCATTTCCGTCGAAACCCTTGAATCCATCGCCGCTTCCGTTCTGGAAGCCATACGCCCCATTACGGAATGGAGCTGCCAGGGAACGCCCCAGTATTACGCTGATGACATTTCCTTTTTCGCCTATGATTCCAGATTGGACGACGCCGAGCTTTCCACCGAGGCGGATTCCCTCGCCATCTACTTTGATACGGCAGGCGTGAAGGAATCTGTTGTTGACCGGATTTACAGCGCTATTGTTGACGAGTTTTCCCGCCGTGGAATCCGTCTAACCCGTTCCGGGGATATTGACGGCGGCAGTCAGGGATTGGTGTATGATGTCAGCCTCATGGCCGCCCGGAAAGCGCCGAAAACGGTCGGGGAGTTTGTCAGCTGGGCGCAGGCGGATTATCGCCTTCCCGATAAGCCCGCCGCCGTGAAAAAGGCGGCTGAACTGATGAAAGTAAAAGAAATAACCGTATGGGAATGGATGAAAGGAGCGCGGCAGGCATCTCCCTCCATGCTCCTGCTTATGGAGTTTATCGCTTCGATATATGCCCCGGCGGAGCGTCCCGGTATTTCCGACTGAAACGGAAATAATTCAGCCGCCCTCATATCGGGGGCGGCTGATTAAAGCCTTTTTTTTGCTTATCTGGATGCCGCCGCCGCGCCGATGCCCATCAGGACAACGGCAATAAAGTAGATAAGGGCAATGCCGATGTTGATGATAAATATTGCCATTATCATGTTGGATATTTTACTGCACACCCGTATCAGCTGGTCAAGTCTGCTGACAAGAAGATAGGTGTCCTGCGGTTGTAGTCTGATGTTAGGTTCCATGTTGTCTATGGGTGGGGGTTGTCTGTCCGGCAAACGGTTCGCCGGGGTAGCTCTATGTGCTGGCCGGCCGCGTTATTTGTCAACCATATTCCACATTTCTTCCCCCGTATCGGCATGTTTTTTCTTTCTTTTCCGCCCGGAAGCCCTATGTTGGCGGCATGATTAGTCTTCTCGGCATTTTTGACGCTCCGCCGGATTGGAGCAAGGGCACTATTTACCGCATTGGGCAAAAATCCGACAATTGGAGCAAGCCCGATTCCTACCGCCTTTCCGACATCCCGGAACAGCGCCGGGAAACGCTCGCGTCTATTGTCAAAGGATTCACTATGTTGAGCGACGAGTGGTACCGCGCGCGGTTCTGGGCCGCGTTCTCCTACCGCATGGAGACGGTGGAATCGGAATCCGGGGAACAGGAATCAACGCGCGTTCCCGGCATTGCTATCCGCGTGGAGTGCCGGCATAAGGACACAGGGGCCTTGAGATTGCTGACCCCTAAAGACAACCCGGCCCTGTGGCTCACCGACAGCGCGTCAATGGCGTTGTACTCCGCCCTGCGCGACGATTGATTCCATTTTTTGAAATTTGCAATCATTGCAAATTTTTTTCGCGCTCTCATGAGCGCGTGGATTGAAACTGCGACACCAGCCTATGAGCGTTTTTACTTATCCGGTCAAGGGCCTTCGCCGCGTGCTGATTCCGCAGAAATGCGGCTGGACGCTGGCCTGGGATTCTCTCTCCCGCTGGAACGGTCGGGTGGTGATTGACTCTAATGATTACCCCGCGAAAAATCTGGACTGCATGTTTGTCAGGGAGCCGGTGGCCCGGTTCATGTCCGCTTTCCGAAATAAGATAGAGTTTGGGCCGCAGTCCTACCCCAAAAACGCCAACGGACAGTTCAACATCTGGTCCGGCATCCAGTGGGTGGCCTGTGTGTGCGGCATCCCTCCGGACCTGGTACAGAAGCAGGTTACTGTGTCCCTGATGCTGGACGTGCTTGAGGACATCATCAAAAAAAAATCGAGGGCGGCGCAATACAACCATGCCGTGCTTGACCCGCACTGGTCCCCGCAGGTCTATCATGTGTCCCCCGGCCATATCCCGGAACTGCTCATTGACCCACGGAACGATTTTTCCGTCCTGGACAGATTAAAAATTGACTACTCTACGCACAATCACAATAATACCAGCCGTTATGGAGGCTACCAGCCTAGCCCGGAAGAGGTCGCGCGCGTCAAAGCCCTGTATGCCGAGGATGTAGCACTTTACGCCAGATATCAGCATGATTACGCCCTTCGCCAGTTATCCGCCCAGTGACGCCCCGGAGTTCATCAAATACTCCCACCACCTGATTGACCTCGCCCTGAGAAAAGCCCGGCGTCCGGCCATCCTCTGCTCCTACGGCAAGGATTCCGGCGTTGTCCTGCACTTGCTTTCCCAGCACGTCGATTTATCCCGCATTGACGTTATCTACATTGACTCCACTTTTGAATTCCCGGCGTTTTACAAGCACATTGCCGGAATGAAGGCCTTTTTCGGCATCCGGCATGGCGGGCCTCATGACGTGCGCTGCCAGAATAACCAGGCCATCCGTTCCGGCATGTCCTATGATAATACCCCGGTGCTCAAGTTGACGCAGACCCTGAAAACCGATGTATTGGTACAGGTGCTGAAAGAGCGGAACATTGACTTTCTGTTCACCGGCATCCGGCGCGACGAAGAGGGTTCCCGCGCCAAGGAACGTTATTTTTCCTACCGGGAAGCCGACGGCACGTTTGACCCGGTAAGCAACCGCCCCGGATTCTATCCGCTGGACGGGCTGGATGCGCAGTCCCCCGGTTCCGGGCATTACCGCGTCAATATCCTTCTGGGCTGGTCGGAGCGGGACGTGTGGGAGTACACGGAAAAGCACCTGCTCCCAGTCTGCCCGCTGTACCTTGCCAAAGACGGAAAGCGCTACCGCTCCCTTGGAGACGAGCCGGTGACTACTCCGGTGGATTCCGACGCTGACAGCATCGACAAAATCATCAAGGAACTGTACCATACCAGCGTGCCGGAACGGGCATGCCGGAAATCACAGGACAATTCCGCGCCGTACGCAATGGAGATGCTGCGGCGCGAGGGATTCTGCTAACAGTTCTATTTTTTCCTTTCCGCTCTTGCCATGATACCGGATGACCCGTTCACCCAGCCGGAAAAAAAACCTGAAAAGCCGGGAGGCATCACGCAAATCTGGATAGGCGGGGAAGGCAACATACCGCAGGAAATGCGAGAATGGATGTCCGGAGTGCGGGCCTACTGCCGCCAGTTCAACCTTCCGTACCGCTGTTTGAACGGGAGGCAATGCAAGGCCCTGCTGGATGAGTTCGGCATCCCGTTCAACTCTACCGGGGGCATTATGAGCCTGACCGACATGGCTCGTGTGTGCGCCCTGAAAAAATGGGGCGGCTGGTATCTGGACACAGACGTAAAAATCCAGCGTCCGGCAGCCTTCCATGATTACTCGGTTTCCGTCTGCGGACAGGAGCCTTCTACTGTTTTTTACAACGCCATCACCTACGGCTGGATGTACAATCACGGAGTGCTTTACGCCTCCGGGGACGATTCCTGCCTGTTCCTGGATGTCATGCTGGACGCGTGCCGGGAGACGTACAGGACAGTCCATGCTTCCGATTCCGGGTGGGGGCTGGAAAGCACCGTTCAAAATATAGCGCATCATGACCGCCAATGGGTAGGCTGGCATCAAGGACTGCCAAAGGGCGTTTGCGATTGCGGCAATCCGTCCAGCATGATTAACCATGTGCTTTATGGGACCTGGTACAATAGCGCGCACATGACTCCCGGCATCAAGGACGCGGAAACTTATTCAAGGGTTTCCGATTTGTAGCCCGGAATAATTTTTGCAAAAAAGAAAAAACAATGGTAATACGTAGCGCATGCCACGTGAAAAAATCATCATTGCCGTGTGCGGAATCCCTGACACGGGAAAAAGCGCCTTTATCGCCAACGCCGCGAAACACCTGAACGGAATGGAGGTCCAACCGGATGCCCTGTGTGTAGAACAGCAGACCGGGAAAACCATTGCGACCTCATTCATCACCACCTGGGGCGAAGAGTGGCGGCGGGACGGAAAAACCTGCGATTTGGTCTTTGCGGACTGCCCCGGCCATGCGCAGTTCCTTCCGGAGATTGTCGCGGGCTTGTCTGCGGCCCATGCCTACATTGTCATCCATGACGCTTCCCGCATTGAGGCGAGCCAGGCATATGCCCGGATGCTGGAAGATGTCGCAGGCGCGCTTGGCGTGCCCCGGCTCGCCACCCTCTACAGTCATTGCGACAGCGCCGGGGAATACTGCTACAACGTCGGGGTTGACAACCGGCTTCCGGGAATTGCCGAAAGGGTTATCCGGCGTGCCCTGGCAGGCGGCAAAGATAAGCTGGTCCATCCCACGGCATCCTGGCTCGGCTACATCCGGCAGGAGCCGTTCGATACGCCTGATGCCCGGCACAGGGTGTCCGTCATCTGGCTCCCCCGCGCTTCCCGGCTCACTCCGGTTTCCCTTCTCCGGGCGGAGCTTCCCGACCGAACAGTCGAACTCGGAGAGGCTGGCTCCGTTCTAGACCCCATCCCCAGGGAAAGCGACTTCCAGACCGCCCCATTGATACGGCACATTTACCTGCGATTCCCTGTCCGGTATCTGGACCCCGTGCGCTTCCTGATTTGCGACTCGGAGCTGGGAACGGTCGGAGTCGGAACAGTAACCCCGTGGGAAACCCAAATGTTATGAGCAACGTAGCTATCCCATACCAGCCCCACGACTGCCCCGTCTGCGGAAAGAACCTCTGCTACAGCGCCGGAAAGGACGGCCGCTATTATTCCTGCCCGGAACGCGGGTATTCCGTCCAGTCCGGTGCGACCCCGCAAGAAGCGCAAAGGCATCTTTTCATCTTTGCGGCGGCAATCCTCAAAAACCAGAACACGCAACACGACACCATCACCCAATGATTATTCTTCTCACCGGCGAAAGCGGCGTCGGAAAAACGTCTGTGGCAAAAACCCTGATGAACCGGCATCCGGGCATCCTTCTCGACGGCGACGACATGCGGGACGGATTGAACAGCGACCTTGGGTTTTCCGACCAGGACATCATGGAGAACATGCGCCGGGCGGCGCACATAGCCGTACTGCTGCATGACCAGCTTCCGGAAGACCGGCGCACGGTTTACATCACCTGCATTGCCCCGCTGCTGGCCGGAAGGAATCTGGCGCATGAGCTGTGCGGTTCCCGGTTGTGGGAGATTCGCATCCAGTATGATTACCGGGCTTCCGACGACGTAAAAGGGTTGTACAAGGCGGGAACCCCCATGCGGGCCTACGAAGAGTACCCCAGCGAAACGTTGCTGCTCCCCCGCCGGATAAACCGCGTGTACCGGTACTACAACGATACCATGCGCGCTCTGGCCGCCAAAATAGAAAAGCTGTGGCCCGCGGACAAAACCGCTTGACAAAGGCATATCCGTCCCTGTACATTACCCCTGTTTTGGAGCATTCCTGACAGGATGTTTCTAGGTTTCTCCCTCCCCTTGGCGCTCTAAGGGGAGGGAGTTTTTTTTGCGCTGATGTCCATACCCCCCGCCCCAATTTGCAATGATTGCAAATTTTTTTCGGCAATCCTGATTTTTTATCTTGCAATTTTTAAAAAGAAAGGTATGATGAAGGCATCAAAGGGAGGAAAAAGCGAATCTCCCTTTTAAAGAAAAAACTGAAACATACCTGCGCTACAATGGAAAAAAGCAATAAAAAGTATCAAGTAAAAAACGTTGCGGATTCTTACGCCATTATGGACGCGTCCCAAAAGGTACTGGTCGTATTTTCCTCTGCCGCTCTGGGCAAGGATAAAGCCAAGGTTCTGGCGAAATCATACCGCGACATGCTGAACACTCTCCTGGATTAGTAACGTGATTGCCTGCGGGGGCGCAGTAATAGGCGCCTCCGCTCTTCTCCACTCCCCCCCCTAAAAAATGAAACGTAAGCTTGGTCCGGTAGCGTTCATACTGGAAACGACACGCGCCTATCAACGGATGAGAAACACCATTTCCAGCCTATGTCTTGAGGGTACGCCCGTTTACCATAAGCGCAGTAAAAAAGGCTATTGCGTCCTTGCGGGTATTCCGCGGATAGGAGGAACATTCGACTTGCGCCTGTACCGGTATGACACCGAGAAAAAAGGGGAAGAAGTTAAAAGTCTCTACAATATAACCCCGGAGCAATTTGACCTCTACGGCTACCAGTACGCGGAATTGACCTCCGCAAAATCTCCAACAATAAGTTTTTCCAAGCTGCCTGTCCCCGGAAGGGAAGCGGACCCGGAAGGAAGGAGCAGATTTGCCCGCGCCCGGCTTAAAGAATGGTCCAACCCGTGGTCAGAGCTCAAACGCTACCCCCAGGAAATCCGCTGGATGTATCTGGACGAGAGCAAAGACCCGGACGATGATACGGAGGTAAGCGCGGGCTATCCGTGGAACGCTACTTCCAGGCATCCTCGTTACCCGTTCCAGAGGATGAAATGGTCCACTTTTGTCATACAGTACCGTATATTTTATGAATTTCACGGCCTCATAGACGGCCCGCGTCCAACCTGTGAATACCCTGTAAACGAATGAAGACAACCACCGCAACGAAAGACTGCCTGACAATGGCAGCCAATAAACTGACACAATCCACCACCCCTACGCTATCAGCTAAAGAAGTGAAAGCGCTGGCTAAGGCGGGAGTCGTCCCGGAATTAAAATGGGGCGGCGATTCGTTCATGTATTTCCCCGGCATCGATATTGACCCGGTAAATCTCCTGATGCCGCTGACCGCCGTGAACCCGGTGACGGCTCCCGGAGTGGAACCCAGGTACTGGCTGATGGGTGTGACAGTACACGGAGGCTACGCTATGGCCACCGACGCTTCCTCTGCCGCCGCCATTTTCACCGGGACCGACATTGCGGAGGGGATATACTACAATTCCGAACGGTCGCGCTACCTTGACGCCTGCCCTCTGAGCACCCATTCCACTGGCGAAAGCGGCGTTCAAATCCATGCCATGCTGAAAACGCGCCTGGATAACTCCGCAAGAGCTAAAAAAATCGTACACCGGCTTTCCATACGGCATCTGGCCCAAATGAAACAGCTGGCAACCTACAGCTACCGGGAGGAATCGGAACCGGAAAAAGTGAAGTTCCCCCTTGTGAGCGTCCTCGACAGATATTACGATTCCCGGAGGCTGGCCACCATAGCCGACATTATTGCGTACAGCATTCCCGCTTACTGCCTTAATTCCGGAAAATACCGCATTTTCATGACCGCCGCCGATTCCACGGCCAACATTCCGCTGACATTCAAAGTGTGGGACGACACCCCGGAAGAAAAGCCCAAGCTCCTGTGTGTGGCGGCCGTCATGCCGCTGCTGGAATCCGGCAGGAAAAAAGGGGCGGCAGACCATATCGCATGGACGTTCCGGGAAAACCCGGAAGAAGCGGCAAATGCCGTGGACCTGCCGGAACGGGGCATGGGAACGCCTGTCGCGTACCCGGTCCCGAATGGAAACGGCGCAATCTGCGTACAGATTCCGGAAGGGGCCTTCCTGCATGCGGCTCCGGGCCAGTCCTGCGCAATGGTGTACATGACCAGACCGCAGGCGCGGCTTGCCCTGGCTGCCCTGTCTGCCGCCTTGCGGGACAAGCCCGCCATTGTCAACGGGAAGGAAAACGGGGACAATCCGGCCCCGCCAGCCCGTACAAGGGTATCCCGCCGATAATTGACTGTACCCGGATAAAAAAACCTTTTTGAAATTTGCAATCATTGCAAATTTCGGAACCAGCAACACCAACCATAGCAACTCAATATTAACATGATTACAAAAGACACCTGCCGAACGCTGGAAAGCCTGCTGGAAGCATTGCCTTCCTCCAAGGACCGCCGCCGGGCCAATGTGTGGTATCAATCCGCCCTGTCCGCCGCAGCCGCCATCCACCGGGAATGCCCCTATCTGGCTACGCAGATATCCATCGAGGATAAAAGGCCCGTGTGCCACATCAATGTGCTTAGCCTGAAACCCATGAACGAAGGATTGGCCAGAGACACCAAAACCGTAACGGAAACGGTCGGCTATTTACAGATTGACCTGACTTGCCGCTTTCAGGTGACGGACCGGGGGCTGGACGATGACGAAGACCCGGAAGACCAGTACAACCAGGCCGAAGAACTGCTTGATTTCACCACCGACATCATTAACACGTATGCCTAAAAATCACTACAAACCGGGTACAGCGGTACTAGTCCGGGGAATTGTCGTAGGAGAATATAACCCCGATGATGGTAATGCTTCCGTTTCCGTAAGGCTTAATACCCATATGGATTATGGGCGTAATATACTGTTTTCCCCGGATAAGCTGGAAAAGGTTAAACCTGCTTCCAACAAGAGATTCCGGAAAGGGGACAAGGTACGCCTTATTTACAGAGGCCGAGAGGCCCCGGAAGGGTTGCGGTATGATAAAATCTACACTGTGACGGAGAATGAAACCGCATATGGCCTGTGCCGCCTTACTGATGGCGTTGCAAATTATTCCTGCCTGGAATTAGTTGAAGCGGCTGAAGAATCCTACGACATTCCTTTCCATGAGGCGGTGCGCCTGATGGGCGAAGGAAAAATACTGGAACGGATACGCAATGGTAGTACTCTTCAATACCGGCTGGTTGACGGGAATCCCCAATTTTCAAATGCCGACGTAGATGGAACCCCAGAATGGAGGTCCATAATATTTTGGGGAGACGACATCAACGCCAAATGGAAAATTGTCGAATAACCCTGAATACAATGGATAAAGAAAATCGCAAACTGGAAACAAAGATGCCTGCCGCTAATTCAGCCCCGGAACGCCCCACACGGTATTTGCGCCCTATCGGGGACAAAGTGCTTGTCCGGCTGAAAGAGCGTGAATCCCGCATAGGCTCTATCATTATCCCCGATTCCGCCCAAAAGGAAAATTGCTGGGGGGAAATCGTGGCTCTGGGGACTGCCGTTGACGCGGATATCCGCCACCTGGACCTGCACGACGTTGTCTATATCAGCCCCGCGCAGGGCACTTATCTTGTTTCCGGACAAAAGGACTTGATTCTTATCGAAGCCGGGCGCATTATGGCCAAGCTGCTTCCTGACGAGGATTAAAAAGCGGGTCTTAAGAAGAACAACAATAGGCCGTCCGTGGTTAAGTCTGTTTGACTAGTCACGGGCGGTCTTTTATATTGGAGGCCGCATATAACCTCCGCAACATGACCAATACCGCCAGCGCCCCCAAGATTGCCGCCCTGATGTCGTCCTACAAGCGCCCGAACGACCTTGTGAAACAGATTCTGGCCCTGCTCCACCAGACCTACGACTGCCATATTTTCGTTGCCGTGAAGGGCCTGTCCGAACGGGACATAGACACCTGCGTCCGCCCGCTTTTCGCCAAAGAGATTGAGGCCGGAAAGCTCCATCTGGCGTACTATTCTAACAAGAGCCAGTTCAACAACATTCTTGACTGCTACCGGGGCTTTGACATCGAGCAGTTTGACTTGTATTGCAAAATTGACGACGACGACATCTATTTTCCGACTTACCTTGAGGACGCAGCCAAGGCCGCCGCCAGCACCAGAAAGACGAACGGGGACTACTGCGGTTCCTGGTTTTCCGGGGGCCAGTGCCTGATTGCCCAAAAGTCGAACCAGAACGGAGTGTTCTTTGACCGGGTTCCAGCAAACAATTTCAACATGCTTGGAAACACCCTCTGCATGTCGCGGGAGGATATGCGGCAACTTTACGCCATTGAGGCTGACCCGTCCCTGCTCACCCCGGAACGTTACCCGTTCATGAACTCGTGGCATGTGGTGCTGGCCGGATTTGTCGAAGACGCGCTGATTCACCGCATCATCCAGGCTAACGGGGGCGTCAACCGCTATGACGTGCTGGCGGCAGGCAATCCGGATTCCTCCGTGCGTCCGCAGCTCATCACTACCGGCTACGGTTCGAGCGTCACCAGAGGCGGCCTGTACCAAAACGAGTTCTACCAGAAAAACGCCCGCCTCGGACAATTGGAACAGGAATGGACCGTATGCCTGTACCATCCGGACTGGGGCGGCAGGAACTACAGGACATTCCGTTTGTTCAACGGCAGGGCCACCGATTTGCACAACATTGACCATGCCGGCTACAAGGAATTTGACGGCAATACGCTGGTGCTTAAATGGGACAAATGGGGCACGGAAACTTTCGTCAAAAACTCCGAAGGCGTTTACTGCTTGAAATAGAATGGAGACGCAAACCATTGTTTTTCTTGTCCGGCCTGTCTCCGGCGGTATAGTCAAGCGTAAGAACAGCTTTATTTTTTCATGAGATTTCTTCCCTCTCTTTTCAGGCGGAAAGGCCACGAACAGCGGTTGTCCGTAGCATGGAACAGTCTGGATTCCCGCCAACGGTCGGTCCTCATGGAACTCGCGTCCTATCTCGGCAACGGCATTGACGGGGACCGGACAAACCTCCGGTATATCGACCTGGTGAACCATGTCCGGGTGGACCCCCTGGACAGCTATGAAAAGTACATCAAAACAGGGACCGGCCAGGTATGGGCTACGTTTGTAGCCTGCAATCTGGTGGCTAATGTTTTGGTGTCAACTACGTTCCAGGTTGTCAAATCCGGCTCCGATACGCCCCTTGACAGCACGCGCCACCCGCTGGCAAAGCTAATCGCGCAGCCGAATGAGTGGGACTCGTGGGAGGATTTAATCTATCAGTGGGTATTCCACATCAAACTGACCGGCAACGCGTACTGGCTGAAAAACCAAGTCAACGGGTACGGGCAGCCCCTGGAACTGATTCCCCTGCTTCCGCAGTACGTCAAAATCATCCCTGACCAGACTTCCAGAATCAAGGAATACCAATACCAGGTCAATGGCCTGTGCATTACATACGCCCCGGAAGAAATTATCCATTTCCGGAGGCCCCACCCCAATTCCTTCATCCTTGGCCTGGGAGATATTGAGCCGTCAAAGTCATTGTATGAATCCTTTATTACCGGGGACGAGCTTCAAAAGCGGGTGTACTCCAATGGGGCCGTCATCAGCGGCGTATTGAGCAATGATTCCGATTTGCTCTCACAGGAGGAATTTGACCATGCCGTGGAGAGCTTCCGCTCCAAATACGAGGGGAAGAAAAACGCGGGAAAAACGGCGTTCCTTTCCGGCAAATGGAGCTATACCCGGCTCGGAATGACCAACAGCGAGCTTCAAAGCCTTGAGCGGGACAAAACCAGCGTTGAGCAGATATTCATCAATCACGGGGTTCCCCTTTCCGTTGCGGGCATCAAGGACGCGGCCAACTACGCCACATCCAAGCAGGACGCTATCGCGTTCCGGAAACAGGCATGCCTTCCGCTGGCCGATATTCTTGTAGGCAAATTGAACTCGGAAAAAGGGCTGACACCCGCCTACCGGGATAAAACCCTGAAAATCGACTATAACATGTCTGGCCTCGTGGACATTGAGCAGATGGTGAAGGAAAACCAGCCGTTGCTGGAATCCGGGGCGCTTACTCCGAACGAACTCCGGGAAAAGTGCGGCCTGTCCAGAGTTGACGACCCTTATCTTGACCAGTATTTCATCAAATCGAATCTGGTTCCTATGGAACTGTCCGGGATGGGTATGGGAGAGTCGCTGGAAGAAAGCGCCCGAACGGTCGTGACCGGATTCACCAAATCTCGTTGCGGCGGCCACCCGCATTGAACGCGCGTCGTGAACTTATGGATTGGGAAACGACAATAAAAACCCTGCGGATGGCCGTGGACTGCATTGGCCCCACCATCACCGCCCTTGGGGCCATTGCCCTTTTTTTCAAGCGGGTGCGGAAGTACCTTTATCTGGTATTCATTCACAAGCCGGAAACGGATAAAAAACTTTACGCTAAAGTGGATGAAATCCTGAACCGGATAGGAAAGATTGAATCCGAACTCCGCCTCAATGACGACTCTACCGTCAAGGATGCCGTTGCCCGGCTAGAAGCCTACAGGCGCTATTCCGCGACCAACTCCATGTCCCTGATTTTCGAGCTGGATAAAACCGGGAACATCGCGCTGGTCACGGACGCTTTATGCCAGCTGGTGGAAACGGTCAGGGCCGAAGACCTGAAAGGGCAGAACTGGCGGCAATTCGTCTATATCGAAGACGAACCCAGGGTGACGGCCAACCTGTGCGCCGCCGTGAAAACAGGCTCGTCCACCCGGACGAAAGTCCGTATCATCAACAGCGACAACATATCCAGAGGCGACTGGTATGTCCGGCTTAATGCCGTTACCCGGCCTGACAACTCCGTCATCATGTATATCGGGCTTTTGTACCCGGCTGACGAACTGGCCACCAGCATCTACACGGAAAACAACTGGAAATAGCGTTTTTTCCGTGGTATTGAAAATTTGCAATCATTGCAAAAATACCCGCCATGCCGCCCATACGCACCGCAACGTTCAGAAAAGCTTCCCCGGCCCTGCTTTTTAAATCCTACCGGCAATCCAAGGTTCCGGAAGGCGGCTGGACGCAGGAAAGCTTTTACACGGAAAACGGCGTTCGGCTGGTGCAGGACTGGGTGAAAATGAACCGCTCTGCGACGACAAAAAACGCGAGAATGCTTGCCCGGACGCTGAAAGCCCTGATTGAAAAAATACTCTACGAGATTGCCGACCGCATGGAAGGCATTGCGGAGTTGTCCGAAAAGAAGCGCCCGCACACGTACCAGCGAAAAACTACCGTGTTGTCCGGAGTATGGAGCAATATCATCAATGAGGTCCTGCACGATTTTTCCGGTGACGTGCAAGAGGCCGTTCAGCCCTACATGCAAAGCACGGCTGATGACGTTGTGGACAAGGGGCGGCAACTGCTTGGGTCAACTGTGAACAGGACGGACACCACAACAATCAACAATTCCGTGCGTCAGGCCGCCAGGGAGATAACCAGCGTGCCGAACACCATCCGGGACCGGATTAACCGCATCATCCAGCGTGAGTATGACAAGGGGTCCTCGGTGTTCGACACGATTGCCGCCGTGCGCCGACAAACCCCCTCATTGGCCGCTGGCCGCATTGCCACAATCGTCCGTACCGAACTTGGACGGGCTGCGGACATTGCCAACATCCAGGCGGCTATGGAAGGAACCTGCACGCACATGTCGGTTATCGGGTGTGAAACCATTGAACGCGCCTACACCTACCGGGGCCTGCCGACGTGCAATATCCAAAACGTTCCCATCAACGAATGCGTGAACGTCCGGTTCCATCCGAACCATACCGGGTGCTGGGTTCCTTCGGCATTCAGACAGTCGGACGGTTCAACCCCGGAACTGGACCCCCGCGGCAATTCCGGCCACGGGACTTTTGAGGAGCGGCGGGAAAACCCGGAAGGGGACAGCGCCCCGTTCCTGAATCCAAGACCGGCCCCTGGCCCGGAAATGGAAAACCCGGTAACATTGGCTCCCACGCCGGAACCGCCCCCGGCCCCTATAGACATTCTCCCCCAGGGGTCATTGTCGCCAGTGCTGCCGACTACCCCGGAAAACTGCGGGGCGCCGGTTATCGGAAGGCCGCTTCCATCAGGAAAGCCGCCTAAAAATGTGCTTGATTTTGACACGCTTCCGGCGACCTACCAGGACACGGAAGAAGTGCGCAATGCCGTCAAGGTGATTCGCAATCACGCCAGTTCCGCGACAAGGTTTAACGCGAATGATGAGGACATTTACAACTTTTTCCGAACGGTCGAGGTTCTCCCGGACGCTATGGAATCCCTCTTGTTGCAGGACATCCCCATCAATCTGGCAGATACCACCGAACTGGTCATCCGCGCAGGGCGAACCTTTGACTGCATTGGAAGCGTAGGCGGAAAGCAGTCATTTTTGTACCGGCGCACCATATGCGTGGATGAACAGGGCAAATTGTACATCCACCACAACAGCTTTGAATTGTGGGCGCAATATCAGGGGAACGGGTACGCGAGAAAACTGCTGCAAAACCAGATTAACTTTTACGACGCTATCGGGGCCGAATACATCACACTGGCGGCCAGCATTGACGTTGGAGCCTATGCGTGGGCCAGATACGGATTTTACCTGACTGACAGCGGCGCGGAAATGCTGACAAGGCAGCTGAAACGGAACTGGAACCGGATAATCACCAAAGACCTTGCCCCGGCCAACCCGTCAGACCGGGAAGCGTTCGATGCGTCGGTAGTCCGGCTGGAACGGATTGTAAACAAAGACCCGATGGACTCCAAGGACCTTTGGGCCATTGCGTCCGAACAGGTCAAAGTGCGTACCCCCGGAGGCCAGGAACGGAAACTGGGCTATCATGTGCTGACCGGAACCTTCTACGATGCCCAGCTGGATTTGAGCAATCCGGAACAGTACGCGCGGCTGGTGTCGTACATCAGCCACAATCCTACGATTACCAAGGGGCGGGAGCTGTACTCCCTTGTTGACGGGCATCAGCAGGATGCCATGCTTCATGCGGAGTTCCTTTCCAGCGCATGGGGGAATTTCCGTGCCGACTTTGCCGGGGTGGAACAGGCCATACGTTCCGGATGCCCGGAAGACGAGGCGTTGTGGCTTTATGCGTCCCCGGAATCCGTGGCGCTCATGGCCCCGCAACTGCCGCAGGAATTGTACACCCGCTATCTGGCCCTTCTAAACCGATGAACTTTGTCTGGCTCAACAACCAATTCGGCAACCAGATATGGCAGATTGCCGTGGCGACGTTTTTTTTTGGAAGGGGGAACTTTGCCGCGATAACCTCCTATGCCGTGCCGCTGAAAGGAATTGGCTTCCACGCGTTTCTGCGCGTGCCCTGTTTTCCGTTCAACCGGGAGACAAGCGCCCTCGCCCCGCAAACGGTTTACGTCAAAAGAGGGGTTCCCATTCCTCGCGGCACAAACTCCATCAGTGACGGGCAGTTGCAGGACGCGGCCTATTTGCGTAATCTGGATGCCCGCCAGTTATTGACGTTTGACGGCATTGACAACGATTTCCGCATTGTCCATGTCCGGGGCGGCGATTTTTTTACCAGCAAGCCGCACAGGCCCTACGTCAAAAACCGGGACTGGTATCTTAAAGCCATTGACGCTGTGCCCGATATGCGGAAGCACCGGGACAAAACAGTATTGCTTACAAACGACAAAAAATACGCGGGGAAAATCCTTCCCGAATTTCCCATACTGGACGTGCCGCCCTTGACCGCGTTCCGGCTGATGATGGGCTGTCGCTCTCTGGTTATATCCGCGTCATCCTTTGGCTGGTGGGCCGGGTATCTGAATCCGTCAGCGCAGATTGCCGCTCCTTCCCGGTGGTGCGGCGCCGGAGAGGATTCGGCGAAATATTACGGGCATAGCCGCTTGATGTTCATACCTGATTAACCCGGCAGACCGGCAAATTTGCAATGATTGCAAATTCATTTGTATGGACCGAAAATGATTATATAGACTTTTTCCTTATTTTCGTTTTTCGTCATTTGCCCTATGTCCGCAGGTCATCGAAAAACGCTTCCGGGAAGCATGCTCGGACGACGTGCGCGACGAAGAACTTAAAGTGATGGGCCGTCTGGTCATGGCTGACGGGTTCAGAAAGCATGCGTCGGCGCTCGGAATGACCAAGGAAGCCTTCAAAAAGCATCTTGCGTCCATTGCCGACAAAATCAAACGCGAAAGCATGGACGACGAAGACTGACGGCTTTTTATATTGGTTATTGCGAGGTTGCGGGCTTGATTGGCTGGATGCCGTCAGGCCCGCAATTTTATTGACTTGACCCCGCGTTGTGCTATCCCGAAACCATGTCTGTTACTACTATTTGCAGTACGACGGCAGCCGCCGTAATTGGCGCTCTGGCCATTTCATCCTGTTCCCAGGTGTGGGATGTGACAGCCCAGCGGCAGGCGAAAGAGGCCGTCATTTCTATCACCGTATCGTCCAGAGTGCGGAATGACCCGAATCCCCCGCGGCGGGAAGTCGCGTACAAGACCGTGGCGGCGGTGTTGAGCGAATGCATTGATTCCGGGAACACCGATTCCGCTACGCTGAAATCCGGCATTTACTCCGCTCTGGATAAGGTGTTTTCCGCTAAACTGGCCGATAAAATCACCGGGGAAATCATGGACATGATTATCGACCTGGCGGGTTCCGCCAAGGACCCGGACAAGCTGCTTGCCGCAGAAAAGCTGGTGCTGGACAGCGTCAAAGCCGGGCTTGACATGTCGGAAACGGTCGTAGTACAGTAAGGGCCGTCCTGACAGACGCACAGGATAAAGCCCAGTTGAAATCATGAGAGAGATGGCAGCCTGTCGGGGGAGTGGCGTGTAAAATCCCCTGACAGGCTGCTTTTTTCTTGTTGACCTTCATATCACCGCCTCGCAATATTCCGGTATGCCGTTTGTTCGTGTTGTGAAAAAAGTTCCTGCCCGCCTGGCGCCCATAGTAAAAAAAACGGTTGACCCGCTAACCGGAAAAATCGTCTTCTGGAAAACCTCGGAAGGCAAAACGTTGGCGGGAAAAGTGGCCTCGGTTCACGGCGGCACGGCTTCGGTGCAACTGGCCGCTCCCTGCGGGAAAAAAGAGCTTATGCTCTCGGATGCTGCCGTCACCCTTCCTGCGGACCTTCTGGGAACGGTTGACCTTCCCGTGCATTCCGGTACTGCCAAGGCATGGGAGCAGTCATCGTTTTTCAAAAAGGTCATCGCCATCACGGAAAAGGACGAGGGCATGGAACGGGTTAAAGACTACCTTAACGTCACCATTGAAGGCTACGGCTCCACGTTTGAAAACTTTACCAAAGCCGACCGCGCCGGGGATAAGATTCTTCCTTCCGCGTTCGATGAGACGCTGGACGATTTCAGGCGCAATCCGGTGATGCTCCGGGACCACTGGATGGACACCGACCACACGATAGGCAAGTGGACCTCTGTGGAGACGGACGCCAAGGGCCTTCGCATGGTAGGACAGCTTTCCAACGCTGACGACGTGCGGGATGTCCGGTTTAAGATTGCCGAGGGCATTTTGACTACCCTGTCCATTGGCGGCCTCTTTCTTTATCAGGACGACAGCTCCACCATCGAAAAGATTTACCTGTATGAAACGTCCGTGGTTGTCGTGCCGTGCAATCCGGACGCGACCTTTGCCGTGCGCTCGCTGGACATTGACACAGTTACCAAGGCATTTGATTTCAGGAGATTTTTTTCATAATCAGCTTTCTTGCTCCGGATTGTCAGCCGGAATGTGAGGATAAACAAGGGAAACGCAAGGGACCGGAACGCCGGGAGGCGCCCCGCGATCCTTTGAGCGTTTTCCGCTTCGTACATAGGAATATTGACGGGATGTACCCGCTTCCTGCTCCGCTCTGCCGGTCCGGGAGGCGGGTTTTCCTTTACTGGGATTGCCCGCGCCGATACTATGGCGGGGCAATGATTGATAGAACTCAGACCAGAAAAGACCCGCAGGCATTCATACGTGCCATTGATTCCATGCATGATGCCCTGGAAACCGCCACCAGAAGTTTGCGCCGTGGGGCGCAGGTGTTCCGGTTTTCCGACTCCAAGGGGAACTACCCCCGCATTGATGACCTTTCCGCCACCGAACGGTTGGAGTTCCAGAAGAAACTTGCTGCCGTGTCGGATGCCTTGCAGGATTTATACGCCTTTTTCGGATTTCCGGAAGACGTGCCCCCGGTGAAAACTGTCCTGCGCCATATTCTGGATAGCGCGCCGGATGCTGTTGCCGTCCCAAAAGTAATGGAGCCTGCACCCTGCGCCAAACCGCCAACGCAGATGCGGAAATCATGCCCGCTGGCAATCGCTACGCAGGCCGAACAGGACAAACAGCGCATGGAAATTATCAAAGTAGAGGTGGACTAAAAATTTGCAATGATTGCAAATTTTATTGACGCCCTACTGCCCCTTTGTTAGTCAAACGTTAAGCACATGCGTATTTTTTACATGCAGCGCGTCCAGAAATCCGCGAAAGTACGGCGGCTGTCTGTGAGGAATGATTGCAGCATTTTCGCTTAACAGTCTAACCGCTACAAAAAACAATGTTGACCGAAGAACAGAAAAAGCGCCTTGCCGCTCTCCATATTAAGGATGCCGCAGCCCTCACCGAACAGGAACAGAAGGAACTTGCCGCACTGACCACTATGGCCGAAGTGGACGGGTTATCTATTGACGACGCCTTTATGGCACAGTATGGCCCGACCGAAGACCGACCCCTGACCGGCGACGAGCTGAAAAAGCACATTTCCGACGCCGTAACCGAGGGCCTGAAACACTACTCCGGGAATATGGACGTGTCCAAGCTGGCCGAGGAAATCACGAAAAGCCTGAACATTCCGGACACCGGGAAGGGGATTGCCCCCGAAGACCTGAAATCCGCGGTGGCTTCCGCCCTCAGCGCAGAAGCTATCATTGAGAGCTTGCAAAGCAAGCTGCCCACCGTACCGGGCGAGGACCAAATCAAGAAACTAGTGGAAGAAGTTGTGAACGCTAACCTGCGCAACCAGTCCAAGAACTTTTACCCCGTTGATGAAGACATCAACGTGCCGCTTTCCGGCCACAAGGGCAACCTGTCCGTGGCGGAATACCAGCTTCTGAATATCTGCAAGATGACCGGCAAGGTTATCGACGCGAAAAACATCCCCACGGATATCAATGACGGCATCCCTGAATCCATCCGGAAGTCCGCCGAACAGGCCGGGGCCAAGTTCGTTCAGTCGCTGAGGATGGGCCGGAAGGATGTATTCACCACCGGCGACAGGCACATCTTCCCATCCGACCTGTCCAGCACCCTGCTTTACAGGCTGTATCTTGAGTCCCAGTTGGCCGCCGCGCTGATTTCCCAGGAAATCCCGATGCCGACCGACCCGTACACGCTGCCTATTGCCACCACCCGCATCAAGTACCGCAAAGGCTCCGAAGCCCCGGCTACTACGACTGCGGATAAAATCGGCCTGTCCGACGTTACGCTGAAAACGGCGAAACTTATCGGCATCACCGATTTTTCCTATGAAGCGGCCGAAGATTCCATCATTCCTGTGCTTCCCATGCTCATGGATGATTTGGCCAAAGGCGCGGTGGAATCCCTGGAAAACGCCATCATCAATGGCGACACGGCGGAAACCCACCAGGACAAGGACATCACGGCAGCCGACGATGCCGCCAAGCTGTTTGACGGACTCCGCAAGTTCGCTCTGGCGCAGGCTTCCTGCAAGGTTGACATGGCAACCGGCGGCATCTCCGCCGCGTCCATCCTCAAAATGAAAGCCTCTATGGGCAAATACGGCCTGCGCCCCTCCGACCTGCTTCTGGTCGTGTCCGCCTCCGGCTACAACACCATGCTTGGGCTGGATGAGACGCTGACCGTGGACAAGGCGGGGCCGGGGGCCGCAAGAATCCTTACCGGCGTTGTGCCGTCCATCTACAACATCCCGATTATCGTGTCGGAAGCCATCAAGGCCACCAACACTTCCGGCGTTGTGGATGCCACGAACACCATCAACATCAAGGATTCCCTGCTTCTGCTCTACAAGCCGTCGCTGATTCTCGGCTCTCGACGGGGCTTCACCGTGGAATCCGAAGTGGACAAGAAGCGCCAGGTCAACAGCCTGATTGCTTCCTTCCGCAGGGACTTCAAACTTAAGGAGCCGCTTTCCAGCGCGCCTACGGTCATTCTCGGCTACAGTGCGCCCATCCTGTAAATCTGTGTGACCCCATAGATTACTTGTAATTTGTATTTTAGCCGGGAGGCATACATTGTATGCTTTCCGGCTTTTTCTTTGATTTTCAATTTTTTCCATCTCACCCACCGCATGAATTCACAGCAAATCAAGTTTTGGGCGCAACAGCGCCCGGCGCTAGTCTGCGCCAATTTCATTGCCGACGCTTACGGCCTCGGCGCGGAAGAACTCAACCTGCTGACGGAAAAGCTTGACCGGAAAAGCCAGCTCGGAAAGCCGAAAAAAGCGCTAATCCGGACATTGCAGCTTTTGAAATATCCGGCAATGGACGTAGCCCAGGCTTTCGACACCACGCCTAAGTACATCACTTTGATATGGGGCAAGGCGCGGAAAGACCCGGAACTGGAACTGGTGGCGAACCGCATTTACCAGAAAACGACGCAAACGATTAACCGTGTGAAACCGTAATTGCCGGAAAAAGGTTTATCTTGTATTTTGGCTATTTTTTTTTACCGTTGCAGTCATGAGAAATGCTACCTACTTAGGCCCCACAAAAAATATCGGCCGGTTTGGAATCTTACGAAAAAAGGATGTCGTATCTTTATACGAGTACGAAATCGAATCCATTGCCGGAACTAAGATTTTCCAGGTATCTGAATTGAGTTTTGGCGATTCCGTTCCTGAAAACGTCCAGCCGCTGGGAACCCCCGCTTACGACCTCCGCACCGTCCCCTGGAACCACCCCCATTTGTTTAAGTGGCTGAAACGCCGTGGACACCAGACGTTGAAAAACATTGCCTGCGCCATAGAAAGCCTGGGCATCCAATTGACTTTGGATAGCCGGAAATCGGCCCTGTCCATAGCTGATGCCGTTTATGCGGCGGCCAAATATTTCAACTGGACGGCATTGACTGTTTCCGCCGTGAAAAGCCTGCCGTCCACCGTGGACCGGACAACGCCTGAAACTCCGCAAACGGTCGAACCGGAAACAGAGCCGGAATCGGAAATGCAGGAGGAAGAAGAAAATGAAGAAAGCGGCGAAGCGGAAAAATCCTCCGCAATGTTCGGAGGGCAGGACGCGCAAACAAGACACAGGAGCAGGTGAAATAATGACAGGAAATACCCATGATTTGAATGTCGCCAGTTTCCGCAGGCTTGCCCTGGACAGCGGCCATTCCGGTTCGGCTCTGGATACGATGGTAAAATCTTACGCCGCCGCGTCGTCTTCCGCCAAGCGCTGCATGGTGCAGGCGCTGATTCGTATCCGCTCGCAGAAAAACAAGGCCCCGCAAACCAAATAATCTGTTTCAGTCATGGTTACCCCATTGCCTTATTGCACGCTCAGCGAAGTGCAGGCGGAAATTCGCAACTACGATGCCAACATCAACGATAAGTTGGTGTCAGCCATTGAGCGGGCGACGGCATACATCGACGAGTACTGCCGGAAAACCTATCAGCCTGTTGACCGGGTGTCGGTCCCTTTCCGCGTGCCGTCCCCCTGCGTTGCCGGAAAATCCATATTGCTTCCGTTCCCGGTCCGGGAACTGCTGAGCATTGAAGACGGAGACCAGCACGGAGAAGCCCTCACCCCGCAAACGGTCGAATGGTACTCCGGTTCCACCCGCATTATCGCCCCAAGAAACCTCGTCAACCCGGTCAACATCTATGGCACGTTCGGCGGGGAATCCTCCAACAACGCACAGGAGCCTCCCTTGGATTTGCCCGCCGGAATACGGCGTGCCGCCGTGTTGATTGCCGCCGCCTTTTCCGGGGAGTACAACCGCGAACGCATTGACATCAATGGCGAACGGCAAAACGTCCTCGAAACCTGGATTCCGAAAGAGGCTAAGGAACTTTTGAACCGCTACGCCAGGACCCCCGCATCATATATTTGACGTTCATGGGCTGGATGCGCTGTAGATATGCTTCGGGCAATTTCAGCCGGGCGCTTTCCCGCATGGAAAAAGCCCTGTCGCCCCAGCGGCTGGACAAGGAGGTTGCCAAGAAGTGCGCGGATATTGTCAAGGCAAGGCTGGCGCGTCGCACCCCGAAACGCTGGACGGGCCAGCTTCGCCGCAACTGGCGCACGGTGCAGTGGTCCACCGGAATATGGGTGGTGGAAAACCCGTCTCCGGTTATGTCGTATCTGGAACATGGCACCAGGCCGCATGGCGCTCGCGGATTCCGGCACACCAGCACCGGGAAGCGTGTCAGAAAAAAATTGTTCATACCCCTGAACCGTCAAACCGCTATGGCCTATTCAGCCCAGGGCGGCACATTGGAATCAAAGCGCGAACTGTTCCGGAACGGTCGATTTATCACGACAACCAGAAGAAACCGCCGGGGAATCAGACAACAGCGCACCACGCAAAAGAAACTCATATACGGAAAAGACTACATATTGGCAAAACGGGTGAAGGGCATCCGGGCAAAACATATTGTGGAAGGCATGCGGCCATTTGCCCGAAAGCTTCTCCGGATTGAAATGCGCCGGTATCTCCGGAAGGCGGTTTTGGGCCGCGTGTAAACCCGTCTTTTTTTTGTTTTGCCAAGGACTGTTGCAGGCTATTTTAACTCTATGAGCACTCAACCCATTGATACGTCAAAACTGCCTATGGCCCTGGCGCCGCTTTACGTTTTGCTGAACCGTCTGACCGGGCACACGGATAAGGGGCGCATGCTTTACGGCCTGCGCCTGGAACTCTTCCCGGCAATGGCCAGGGCGCAGGGAAGAAAAGATTACCCGGTGCTTCGGATGCTGGTTCCGGCCCTCGGTTGCAGGCCCTCCGACGCGGGTTCCGGGTACCGGGCGGCAAAAAACCGGAACACGGAAGAATCTTCCTGCCTTACCCCGATGGACAGCATGCTCACCGTGACATTCCAGTTGGAGACCTCCGCTGATTCCGGCTGGTTCGGCCCGGAAGTCCCCAGGGGCCGCGACCGTTGCGCGCTGGGGCATCTCGACTGGCAATGCCTGATTATGGACGCGATGGAGACGGACTGGACCCGTGGAGACAATTTCATCGACATGCGGCTCTGCAAGACATTGCAATCGCCGTTTTCCATTGAGCTGACCGACGACCCAAGCCCCAATGACTCCAGCATTGCGTCATTGATTGTCGTCAACATGTCCCAGTCGTTCCTTCCGCGCGGTTCCCGGTACAGTACGCTTGTATAGCTTTATTTTTATTGACCCGCTATACAGCACCTAGCAAACTCACACACAAACGGAGGAACCTTTTTTCACATTGCTATGGCCGAAAGCAAATACAAACAATTTGGAGACGAGCTTACTTGGGGCGTACCCAGAGACGAAATGAGCTTGGTAACGCAGACTGTTACGTTTACGCAAAAATCCGACAAAAAGGAAGTGCGGGACCATGAAGGGGAAATCCGCACTGTCACTTATTACAACCAATCCGCGGATGTCACCATCGAAGGCTATGGCGACGCTTCCGCAAGCGTTGCTACCCGCATGACGATGCAAAACACGTTCCAGTCCGCCATGTCCGGGGCCTTGCTTATTGACCAGTGCCAGGTGTCCCTGTCAAATGAGGACCACATCAAGTCATCCATCACGGCAGTGCTCTATCCGAACATTGCCGCATCGGATTCAGAACCGTAAGCGAATTTTCACGCTTTGAAAATTGACGCGCCCTTGCTGTTTTTTTACAGTAAGGGCGCATTGCCGTTATGACCGATACCCCGAACTCGTCCCCTCCCGCCGCGTTTGCTTTTGAGCAGGCGCAATTAGATGCCATGCGCCTTAATGGCCAGCACTTCGTCTATACGAAAGACACGGAAATCGCCGCCATGCTCGCTATATGCGGATATCGGCTGAAAAGCCCGAAAAACGATTATGTCATGGAGACCAAGGCGGGTAAAAAAGTGTATGCCTGGACATTTTATGATGACGTTATCGACATCAATCTTCCTCCCCCGTATGAAACGGCGTCGCTAAAAGCCGTTATGCAGCTTATCGCCAAGTACGGGGAAGCAGGGTTTGCTTCCGAATTTCCCGACTGCGTGCTTTCCCCGCCGCTCCTGCTGCGGACCACCCGGAACAAGTTCCAGCAAAAGCTTGATGCCTGTGACCACACTTACGTTGTCTTCCTTGCCGGGGCTACGGACAGATACTGCTACCCCAAAAATTCCCCCAGGGCAAAGCTCTTCCGGGAAAAAGGCGTCCCGCAATTATAACTTTGATTCTTCCCGCGAATTTGCAATCATTGCAAATCGTCCATCCAACCGCGCAATCTACTATGGCCGCACAATCATCATCTGATATCGCTTCACTTGCCGCGCAGCTGGCGGCAGCCCCGCTTCCGGGGGACGGAGGAAACGCCTCCGCCATCTCCGAACCCTCCCGCATGCTTCCACAGGAAAAATATGACCATGACCTGTCGGAATTGTTTCTCACGGAGGGCACGACGGATATCGCCGGATATAAAGTCGCTTCTCCTACCCTGGCTTCATTTATGCTGCTGGAATTGCTCGGAAACAGTTTCGTCATGGTTGAAAATCTTGGCCAGATTCCGGCAAACCTGTTCACGTTCACTACCGTTCAGGCATTGGCCGTCCTGCGTTTCAAGGACACCTACAAACTGGTGAAAATGATTGCCGAAGACCGGGACGCTTTTGACCGTCTGGTGCTGCGCATGGCCGAAGAGCTTCCGGCATCAACCCCCGTACTGGACATAGCCGTTGCTATCGTTGAATTGATGAACAACGGAAAACGGTCGAGCGCCAAGGAATCCCCCAACCCGAAAAAGCGTCAGGCCCCGGCAAAAGGAAAAAAAGCGTCAAGCCGCCGTGGTGGTTTATCACAGCCAGCATAGCGGCGAAACAGAGCGGAACAACGTTCCACTATTGCCTTTACCGGATGCCCGCTATGGAGGCGTTTGCCCATGAGCATGTATGGATGCTGATGCAGGGCATTGAGTGCTATCTCCCGTTTTACGAGTCTTCATAAATCCATACACACACATTCTGGGTTGATTTACATCAACCCTTTTTTATTCTTTACCGTATATGGCCCAGGCGAATCAACAGGCGGAGCGTATTATCTTTGACGCGGAAATTTCTTCCGCGCAGTCAAACCTGGCAAAACTGCGCACGGAATTAAATCTGATAGTGGCGGCGGCGGCAAAAACCAATGCCGCCCTTTCACGGATTAACCTGTCTGGGATGTTTGGCGGGGCCGGGGCGTCAGGAAAAGGGCTTTCCGGAATGGCGGGCGGCGTAAACGCGTCAAAGACACTTGCCGCAGCACAGAATGCCGCCACCATGTCAACAAACAGGCTGACCACGGCTATGCGGGCCGGGGTAGGCACGGCGGGAGCCTACAGCCGGGCATTGGCCGGGGCCGCCGCGTCAGCCGGGCTATTGTCCGGAAGCCGTATCGGCCAGACAATCAATACGGCGAGAGCGCCCATGCGCGGGGCCAAAGCGGAATCTGACGGGCTGCGTTCCAGCTTTTCCGGCGTAGGGCTCGCGGCTACAGGGGCCGCCGTGGCGGTGCTGGGCTTTGCCACCAAGCTCACGGGCATCATCCGGGAATCTTCGGAAGCCGCATCCAACATGCAGCAGCTGAACACTATTTTCGGCGTATTGCTGCAAAGCCAGTCCAAAGGCTCTGCGCTTCTCGAAGAGGTCACGCAGTTTGCCGCCGCCACGCCTATGAAGGTTCCGGAATTGGCCAACGCTACACGGGTTTTGCTGGCCTACGGTGAAAGCTCCACAACCGTCATGAGCACTCTCCGGAGGCTGGGCGATATTGCGGCCGGCACGGGACAACGCATTGACGAAATAGCCACCCTTATCGGTAAGGCGCGGCAGGCTGGCCGCCTGTACGGAGACGACCTGAACCGCCTGAATGACCGCGGCATCCCTCTTACTGCTACATTGGCGAAAAATTTCGGCGTCACCAGCATGGAAGTCCGAAAGCTGGTAGAGCAGGGGCGGGTAGGGTTTTCCGCGCTGGAAGACGCTATCAACGAAGTAACCAATGAGGGCGGCCTTTTTTATGGCATGCTGGAAAAGCAGTCCAAAAACTATGGCGGCGTGATGTCCACGTTGGAAGATAATATTACTCTGGCGAAAAAAGCATTTGGCGCACCCATCAATAACGCCCTGACGCCCATTCTGCAAGAATCCATTGAACTGCTCAAGGAAATGAAACCCCAGTTCACCGAGCTGGGCGAGGCAATGGCCCCGGTAGTCGCCAGTCTGGTCACGGCATTCAAAGACCTTGTCGTCTGGATTGGCGAAAATGGAAAGCAGGTTTTAAACCTTGCGCAGACCTACGGCCCCCTTGTGGCTAAGGCTCTGGCATTGGCGGCGGCAGTCAAAGCCGCCCAAATGGTGTTTGGCGCTCTTGGCGCCATTGTCCGGGGGATTACTGGAACCATAGGCGGGTTTACGTCAATAATCACCACAGCCGCTTCGGCAGTGATAAACCTGGGTTCCACCCTTGACCGCCTTGCGGTCAAATACGCGACTGCCGGGGCGGCGGCCAGTGCCGCAGGGGCACAGATAGCCGCCTCTTCCGCAATGATGGGGGCTGCTTCCGCCGGGGCCGCTACCGCAGGCGCTGGCAGAGCTGCCGGGGCCGGAATTGCCGGGGCGGCTGCGGGGGGGGCCGCCGCGTCAGCCGCAGGGGCGGCGATACGCGGTCTTTCCACCGGCTCAAAAGTGTGGTCAGTGGTAAAGGGTGTGGGAGGCAAGCTGGGGGGAATACTCGGCACTCTTACCGCGCTGGATATTTTGGGCAAGGTCAGCACAGGCCTGTTTTCCGGCGACGCTTCTCTGTCTTGGGGGGCCAAGCTTAATTATGGGATAGCCGGCGTTCTTGGCCTGGCAAGCTTCATCCCTAAAATCGGATGGATTACCGGCCCCCTGGGCGAGTGGTTTGCGTCAATGGGCGACGACATCAAGGAGGCGGACACGGCGAAATACATGCAGGGCCAGTATTCACAGGCGCTTAAATCCGCCCCCGGCAAGGGCCTTAAAAACGTTTACCGGAAACAGCTGCTCAATTTGTTTCAGTCGGAAGAATCCGGGACGCGGGGCGACCGGACGGTTTCCTCCGCGCAGGAAGAACTGCGGCAGGAAATCTCAAGGCAGACTGCAATACTTGATAAACAACTCCGCGATAACACGGCTATTTCCGACGGGCAAAAAGCTTTGCTCAAGCGCCGCCTTGAATACCTCCGGAGCATTGACGACGCCACCATATCGCGGTGGACGGAACAGCTGCTTGACGAGACGAAGAACGCGGCTGGACGGGCCAAGTATGACGCGGTCATCGCCGCCGAGCAGGAAGCCGCCAGACGGGCGAATGAGGAACGGAGAGCCGCCGAACGTTATGGTCAGGTCAAGGACAACCGCGTTAAATTACAGGAAGCGGAAATCAGGTACGCGTCCGGAATAGACCAGCAGATGTTCTGGTGGCGCAGGCGGCGGACGGCATTGCAGGAAGCGCGGCCTGACGTTCAAGCGCTGCTGACCGGCCCGGACACCGGAGCTTACATGACGGAAAAGCTTGGAGCCGATTTCCGCATCCGGGGGACCGAAGACATTAAAAAAGCGCTGGATGCGGCAGGGGAATCCGAAGACACGGTAATTTTTGCCAGCGAAAATGTGCTGAACCTCCAAAAAGCCTACGAGAAAATTCTCGACTACGAAAAAGAAGAGAAAAAACTCCGGGATTCCAAGCAGGAATACGACAGGCAGGAGGAAGAGCGGACGCGAAGCCTCAACGTGCTTAAACAGAAACTCTATCTTGACCAGGCTTACGCCGCAGGGCTTATCAACGCGGAACAGCGAACACAGTATGAAGACCAGCTCAAGGCTATTGACGCGGCAAAATCTTTCATGGATGCCGGCATGGACCGGGAGGAAGCCATGCAGATGGGCGTGGCTTCGGTGGAAGCCGAACGGAGGGCGGCGGGGCAGGCCGCCATTGACAACGCGGCGGAAACCTATAAATCCGCCGCTACGGGAACCCTTGCGCGACAGGGCTGGGTGGATGTTATTTCACTGGGCTGGCGCAAGGATTCCGCCGGGGCGTATCTGGACCCGAACCGTTATGACGAACAGACCACCGGCCCCTATCAGGACGAGGACACGGATTTGTTGAAAAAAATCAACGATACGCTGGAAGCCATTCAGGCGAATACCAACCCCGACCTGAAAAAGTCCTCGGTTGTGTGGGGATAATGTGATATTAGAAATTTGCAATCATTGCAAATCAGGAATTATGGCTATTTCACACAACGGACCGCGGGAACCCATTGAACAGCCCGGAACGATGACCGTCGAACGAGTGTCGGAAGACGGCGTAGTCCGGTTTGAAAAATCAGCAACCAGAGTGTTTGAGGTTCCGAAGGATATGGCGGCGGCCTTCATGCTGACCCCCCCGGCAACCCCCATGCCGGGAACAATCTTTTTGGAATCAAGGTGTGAAGAAGAAAATGCGGAGTGGTCCAAGGTGACATTCACCTACGGCGAAGACCCGGACGATTCATCCGGAAGCGGCGGAGACGATTCCGTGCGCCGAACGGTCAACGTCACTACCTCTTTAGTAGATATCCCTATCCAATGTTCGCCAAAGTACATTGACATGTCCGGGGATTCCCCAAAATCGAAAATTCCTGATGACGATTTAAAACTTCTAGCCTATGCCATGTCCGGGCAGTTCAAAGACCCCCGGAACAACACCTATATTAAGGACAGCCTTACGTCGGACATGGCTCGTGAGATTTTCGACTACCTGACGCTCGGAATCACCCACTTTGCCTATCCGCAGACCGTGATACGCGTCTCTTACCCAAAGTCCAAAGTAGGTTCCGGCCAGCAATTCGGCGTTCCCACTAAAACACCCGGAAAAAAGGGAGATGCCATTCCAGTAAAACTTCCGGAAGACAGCAAAATTGATTTCACATTGATTTCCCGGTCTATCAACTACGACGGGAAATACCACACGACAGACGAGGAATACCAGTCATCGTCCCCGCTGGGCTGGATAAATGACCGGAAATTCTGGGGGGAAGGAGAATAAACCTGTAAAATATTATGGCATTACGGCGAGTACAAAGAGGGGAACCATTGCGTATTGGACAGATTAACCAGTACGCTGAACTTCTTGGACAGATGGCCGGAGGCGGAAAGCTTTTCCGGGCCAACAGGACCGGCTACCAGATGGACCGGGACCTGAACCCCCTGTTTCCGTTTGAGCTGATGGCCCTGGATGCCCAGTCAAGCACCGGGGAAGCTACAAAAGGCGTGCCGCTGGCGAAATCCAAGGATTTAATCGCGTTTCTCCACCCCGGTTCCGTCACGTTTATCGGACTGGACGGCGCAGCCTCACAGGTGTTCCCGGTCATCAAAGACCCGAAATACGCCCCTACGGATTCCCCCGGCGGAGGAAACGAAGATGGAGCCGCCGTCAATACCTGGCCCCGCCCCGGTATTCAGATTGAGCTTGATACGGTATATGGCATTCACCTGTTCGCCAAATTGGAACGGGTGACAATGCAGATAGGCCGCGACCGGATAATTCAGGTGTCGGTCAAGAAATGGTGTCGTGACCGCACCCCATTCATCGGCGCGGAGGACGAAATGGACAGCTCCGCTTCGGACGATGAAGATATTATCCGGACGTTCATTCCATTGTTCCGGCCCATTGAAGACAGCGCAATCGAAGGAAACGTCTATGTGGAAAATCTGCATGAAAGCGATTTGATTCTTCCGGACATTCCGCTTGAAGGCGGGTCGTCGTCTTCCTCGGCATCCTCTTCATCCAGTAGTTCCAGTAGTTCGAGCGGCGGGGTATCGTTCAGCAGTTCCAGCAGCTCATCATCAAAATCAGAGGGTTCGGAATCCGCATCTTTTTCCTCGTCTTCATCGTCCGCAGGCCCCTACATTGACCCTACACTGATTTCCGTGCCGGCGCGGGAACCCAATTCGGAATTCGGCGGCATCTACCGCACTCTGAAAGGCTTTAATTTTCCGCCCAGCGACGACAAGCCGGGCATGGCCTACATCATCATTTTCAGCCCTGTCGAATCTTGCGACTGGGTAAACTTTTCCACAGCCGGATTGGTGGAAACCAAAACGGACAAGCAATGGGAAGGCTACGTCGCCATTGACGACAACGGGAATTGGGATTGCAACGTCATCATTGACGAATTCACCGACCCGGAACATACCGGCGTCCACCGCTATAAAGATTTCAAAGTCGGCTACCGGGCTAAAAAGCAGAACATAGCCGTAGATATTCTCATTGTTGACCAGGCGCCCCCGGAAGCGTCCTCTTCCTCGTCTTCATCGTCAGTGAGTTCATCCTCGGAAGAAAAGTATTATTTCCGGTTTGTCCCAAACAAAATTACGGTGGACAGCCAATTTCAGAAAGTACAGGGCTATATCCGCACCGACTCCCCCTACGGGTGGAAAATCCCGGAGGACTTTCCGGCGCGGTTCCCTTCCGGGAAATGGGTATCTATTTCCCCGCTGACCGGGAAAGACAACGAAAATTTTGAGGTTACGTTCCAGAAAAATGAGGAAGGAACCACCCGCGACAATCTGGTGACAGGGTACGCATTGACCTCGCGCGGCACATTGATGCTGGAAGCAACCGACACCCTGGATGTCACCCAGACCCCGGAAGCCTCTTCATCCAGCAGTTCAAGCAGTTCCAGTAGTTCGAGTAGTTCCTCTTCATCTTCCTCTTCCTCATCTTCCGGCTCGTCAAGCTCGTCCCAGGCGGACTGGTTTGAGGTGTTCCCCACGTCTATGGCTTTTGGCGCGGACGGCAAGCCAAAAGATTCTAACAAGGTAAGGCTTCGCGGAACGGTCGGATGGCGGGCTGATACGCAAAAAGACTGGTGTTCCATGTCCCCGTCATCAGGCCCAGCGCCAGGGGACGCGGGAACGGAAGCCGTGATAACCTGCCAGCCGAACAAGGAGGTCAACGGAAGAAGCACACTGGTTGAAATTAGCGTCACCCTGAATGGGTCGCCGCAATATTACTACGTCAATGTTATCCAGGAAGGCAATCCTCCTGTTCCTTCGTCGGAAAGCGAATCTTCCTCATCCTCGGAAGCCTCTTCAGGGGCCAGTTCGGCTTCATCAAGCAAAACCGCCATTTTGCCGGTGCGCGGAAAGTTCCTCGGAATGATGTGCATGGAATCCCCGGAAACCTGGTTTGTCGACTTCGCCACCATTCACCTTCCGCTTGGGCTGATGCTGGTTGACCAAACGTTCATTGATGTTACCGAGCCGGGTTCCATAGCGGTTGTGTCCGCCATAGATGACCGGGGCCGCCCCGCAAGAGCATGGCTGCGGCTGGAAGGCAGGGAAAAGAAATATCTGACCCTGTATGCCCGTCCGCAGGGGTTGGGCCGGATATTCAGGCCGGACCGCATTACCGTCCAACTGATAGGGAGACGCCTCGGACACCGGAGCAGGTTCCCGGAATTTTCAGAAGCGCAGTTCCGGGCGAACGAAGCGTTCTACGCCCAGGCGCACAAGGAGAAACCCCCGGAAGAGTAACCTTCCCTGCCTTCCGGGGGCCTCCGGCCTATGCCCATATAACATTCCCCAGCCGGGAAATATCCACCGCCTTTTTCCCGGCGCGCATAGCCGCCCTCAGTTCCCCGTAGTTCCTGCGGATTTCGTGCGTTACTGGGTAATCCCGGAACACGTTGATATAATTCAGCCACCGTTCCTTCTGCGTGTACACCGCCGAATCTTTTATTATGTAGATTGTTGCGCTTTCATCAATTTTCCTGTCCGGGACGCATGCGCGGCAATACCACTGATACCACTCATGGATGAGGTACACTGTATCAAAGCCGCGCAGGGTCATGACAGCCGTATCGGCGATATATTTGGGGGCCAGATTAAAAAGCCGCTCTTTGGTCAGTTCAATTTTCTTTGGTGCTTTCATTGTATCTTGATGCCTTCATCATAGCTATCTTTTTAAAAATTGCAAGATAAAAATATACATTCCGCGAGAAAAATTTGCAATCATTGCAAATTTCAGAAATCAATGTTGCCCATGAAAATTCAGGTGGTTATAGTGTCAAAGACATGATAACCTTAAACCATCTCGGAATATCCCACGCGGTCATCATTGCCCTGCCGGAACGTGCCGAACATGTTTCCCGGCTGAAAAACTCCATGATTGACGGAGGCATCGACCCGGAAAGCGGCGTTACCATACTCCCTGCCTGGAACGGTCGTGAGCTGCGCCCCCCGAAAAGCTGGAAGGGGACCCGTGGCGCATGGGGCTGCGTACAGTCCCACATCCGGGCCTTGCGGCTCGCAGTCAAAAACAATTGGGAATCAGTGCTCATTTTGGAGGACGACGCCATATTTTGCCGCAATGCCGCCGTCAGACTGCAAACGTTGTTTGCCGCTCTGCCGAAAGACTGGCGGTTGCTCTACCTCGGAGGCTACCACCAGAACTGGCCGAAAGAAGTCCACGCGGATTACATTCTGGCTTCCGGCATGACGGCCACCCATGCCTACATCGTCAAACGGGAATCCGTGCCCTGGCTTATCAAGCACATCGCCTATTATCCCGACTACGAACAACAACAATGGGGCGTTGACCAGCAAATCCGGAACGCCGTCTATCGGGGCGACATCCTCCAATACGCCCCGCGCTGGAATATTGTGGGGCAACAGCGTCAGGAGTACAGCACCATTGCCCATTCTAGAGCCGGAAACCGGGAACGCTGGTGGGAACATTCGCAAAACGACCAGTTCCGCCTGCTTCCGCTTGTACTTCTCCAAGAGCCGTTAACCGTGGAAGACGTTGACGGGCTTGAGGAACTGGTGGACATCGCCCCGGAAAAAAGCGTTGAATCCCTCCTGGAAAAAACGGAAGACATGGCCGGCGCCATCATTGAAGCGCTTTCCTACAGCGCACGGGGGGCGTTCAGCCACCGGCGCGTTCCCGCCCTGTATTACAGCGACCGGAAAGCCGCGGACAGATGCGCCCGCCTGTGGTCTGCGGAATGCCTGTTTGCCGAAGCCGGTGATTCCGACCAAACCAGGGAACTACTCGTTACCACCCTGCGCCGCATTGTCGATTATGCGGAAAACCCGGATATGAACCCGGACATGGGCGAAAACTAATTCTTTTTCCACGCACATTACTATGGATTATTTATTTCCGCATTATTTTGACCGTATTGTCGTCATCAATCTCGCCAAAAACCCCGAACGGTTCACCCGCATTGCCGACGAGCTGAAACATAAGTGCCTGGCCGGGCCGGATGATATTGTCAGGCATGAGGCCGTGCACGGGGATTCCATGCCACACCCGGCATGGTACAGGGCCGGAAACGGAGCATGGGGGTGCTTATCCAGCCACATTGAGGTGCTGGAAGATGCCTGGAACACCGGAAGCGAACATACTCTGATTATTGAGGATGACACCGTATTCGCCGACGACCTTTTGACACGGTTCCCGGAAATCATGAAAGAAGTTCCGAAGGAATACGGGCAGTTGTATCTTGGAGGCCAGCACCAGCAGGCCCCGGAAGCCCTGTCTGACACGTTGTGGCGCGGCACATCCATCAACCGGACGCACTGCTACGCCGTCACCCGGAAATTCATTCCGGAAATCCTCGCCCATATCATGGACTGGGACACCCACATCAAGGCTGCGGGAAACCCGCTCCACATCGACCACACGCTGGAAATCGGACACCAGCGCCGGTACTGGCCCGTGTTCTGCCCCCGGTTCTGGTTCGCCGGGCAGGGAGAAAACCAGTCTGACATCAACGGCAGGCCGCAGCGGGAAATGTGGTGGGAATATTCCGTGAAACAACAGCACCTGGAACTTCCCCTGCTTGTGCTGCGGACCGTTGACACGCCAAAACATATTAAAGACCTTGTGTTTGCCGGTTGGCCGACAGACTTGGACGCCCGTGGCGTGAACAAAAAAATTGAGGATGCCAAAAAAGACAAGGCTACCCTGCTTCGGGAAATAAGCTGGCTGGCTTACGTGGGATTCCAGCACCACAGCCTTCCGGCGGTGTATCTTCCGGAGCCGGAACCTATCAGCGAGCCGCAACGCCTGTGGTCCGGGGAAGTCGTTGACACGGCCCGCATGGATGACGCGGATATTCACCGGATGCACCGCATTCTGGAATTCGCCAGCAACCCGGAGATGCTAAAGTATAGGTTCCGATAGGTTGACGGCTTTTCCGGGCGCAAGTATCATGGCAGGCATGAAACGGTTACGTTTGACGCCTGTCTTTTTTGTGATTGCCGGGTGCGCCCAGCAAAACCCGCAGCCGTCCATTACTACGCCCGTACCGGAGCCGGTTGTGGAAAAAACAGTCGTCCGGCCTGTAGCGTCGTCAACGGTCGAATGCGCGGCTGCTGTCCAGGAAGCGGCCAACGCCGCGCAGAACAGTATTGCGGCTATTGTCTCCACTCTGCAGCAGGCGGAGGCCGCCACACAGGAACCGCAAACCCCCGGATGGGCTGACATGTTGTCCGAGCTGGCAAAGCAGGCCGGAAACGCGGATAAGCAAACCGCCGTGCTGATAGACCGTTCCGACCGCCTGACCAAACAGGTGACCGCTTTATCCGGAACGTGCGAACAACTGGCGGAAGAACGGGACGCGGCAATCAAAACCGCGCAGGAATCCAGAGACGCGGCCTCGGCAATCAAGGCGGAAGCCGCAGAAGTAAAAGCTGACGCACAGGCCCGCCTGTCCTCCATGTCAGACGAGCGTTCCTGGTGGCGGAAACGCGCCCTTTATACCTGGGCAGGCATTGCGGTTTTTTGCCTGGCATGGCTCGGAATCCGGCTGGCAAGGGCCGCCAGATAGCGGGAAAATATTCTCAATTTGCGATCATTGCAAACCGGAAAAACCGGTAGTTCAAGGCCGTAATTCTACGGTCTTTTTTATTTGTCAATATTGTTTTTTACGTTTTTATAACTTATTGAACATCATTCGGTTGCAAATAGTATGCACCAAGAAATTTCTAGTTTAGTCATTTGTCATTGAGTATTAGCTACTTATAAATAATTTGCACTTTTATAAGTTCAGGGCATTTGCAGGCGTTTGAGTATCAATAAGTTATAAATGCGCTAAATCCGGAAAAACGCGCTGAATCCGCAACGGGTGCAAATATAACCAGCTGATTATCATATCATTCTGCATAACTTGCACTTACGCGGAAGTGCATTTATTTTACAAACTACTGAAAATGAGCGGGTTATAAAGACAACCAGAAGGAAAAAACGTCAATTTTTGTCTTTATAAGTCATTGAACTATATGAAATTATAAAAAATTTGCACTCTGGGAGTGCATTAATATATATATATATATAATGTTCGTTCCTCACATTAATATATATATATATTCTCCGTCCTTACCCTAAAGGGTAAGTACGGGGCCTGGGCTGTTCCGCCCAGGCACTCTGGGACAGGGTTGGAAGAGTAGCCCAGAGTGTGAAATTTCCACTACTGTTCCTGCCAGTTTCATGCTACGGTTCCGGGGATGAAAAACCTTCCGCAAATCGTCAAGGACAGTTGGCGCGATATTATCGCTTTTTTGCTCATTGGCATTTTTCTCTCCATCGGCGTGGAATACCTGATTCGCCTCTCGGTCATCATGGACGTTACCGGGGCGGCTTCCTTCATCGCCTTGTTGCAGGGCTTCACCAAGTTTGCGGGAGCCAATCTCTGCGCATGGCTGCTGGGAGCTAATGTGGCCTTCCCGTACATCTCCCGTTGGGCCAGATTCGACTTCAACGCAACCTGGCGCACGATGGAGGGGTTCCGGAAAGTCCAATGCTTCCTCGCGGTTGCCATCGGGGAATTGCTCATGGCCGCCATCTGCTTTGCCTGATACGCCTCATGAACGGTCGGAGTTTAATCGGTTTGGCCCTTGCGGCCCTGTCCGCGTTTTTCGCCTGTGGGGATATGCCGGCTTCCGGTCTGGTCCTGAGTGACCGGGCCGTAGATATGATTATCCGGTACGAGACCGGAGGGAAGGCGTACTACGTGAAAAAGCTCGTGCGGCCCACATGGCCCGGAGGGGACAGTGGGGTGACAATCGGCATTGGCTACGACCTGGGCTACTATTCGGCGGCACAGATTCGTTCCGACTGGGCATCACTCCCGGAAAAAGACCTCCGGCTGCTTTGCGCCGTGGCTGGGTTGAAGCGTCAGACGGCCCGCGCATCTGTGAGCCGGGTGCGGTCTGTCACTGTCCCGTGGGAGCTGGCGTTGGACGTGTACCGGAAAAAGACGATTCCCGCCTATGCGTCCACGACTAAAACCGCGTTTCAGGGGCTGGCCTTAACTCATCCCCATGTGCAGGGTGCTATGGTGTCTTTGGTGTATAACCGGGGTGCTTCCATGTCGGGGGCCAGCCGGAAGGAGATGCGGGACTGCCGGGATGACATCAAGTCCGGGCAGGTGCGGCGGGTTCCTGCCCATATCCGGAGCATGAAACGGCTGTGGATTGGGAAGGGCCTGAACGGGCTGTTAATCCGCCGGGAAGAGGAAGCCTGCCTGGTTGAACTGGGGCTGAAAGAAAAAAATTGATAAAATGTCTTGCAATTTTTTTGTGTTGTGGGTATAGTTTTCTCATGCCTTACGATAAACATACGTTAGAACTTACTCTGGAAGAGCTTACGACGTTTGCCTCGAAGAATCCGAACTCTGATGCCGGATTCGTTGAAGCGTTGAATGTGGTTCGTGATTTTCAGCGTCAGGGAAAACCTGTGGTTATTCTCTGGCCCAGCCGGAAGCCGGTAGAGGTCCATGAGAGGGTCGAAAGGCGCCAAGAAGCGGAATAATCGAAAATTTGCAATCATTGCAAATTTTCATAATCCATAGCTATCGAGGGATAACATCATGACATCACAAGAAAAATACATTCAAAAATTGGACGACATGTTCGCCAGCGCGGTGAGTGTCGTATTTACGCCAAGCCGTGAACCGCGCAGAACTGTAGAGGCTGTCAAGGCGATGGGGGCGCGGGACAATGTGCCGGTGTTCGTCTGGAACGATGTGTACGGCTGGAAAGTCTTTACCGGACAGGACCGTACCGTAGGAGTTCCGGTTGACGCGGATTCCCCGGTAGGCAATTTTTATCAGGCGTTGCGCCGCATCCTGGGATTTAAAATTGGGGAAAACACCAGTAACGCGTCTTCCCGGTTTGATTATGAAAAAGGCGCGGCATATATCGTCATGGAGGGCACTAGCCCGCATCTTGGTTTGCTTCCAATGACGACAACGCTTCTCAAGGATTACGCCTATTCCTTCCCGGAAACGCTCATGAGCCTTGTGTTGATTACGTCGGAATCCTGCGCCATTCCGGAAGAGCTGGCCCACGACATTCTGGTTGTGGATTTTGACCTGCCGACAAAAACCGACTTGCGCCACGCATGGGAAAGCACTGTAGCCAATCAGTACGAGTCCAAGAACCTTCCGATTCCCGAAACCTATATTCCGGGGGACAGCGTGGACGCGCTGGTCAACGCGGCATCCGGCATGACGATTCTGGAAGCGGAAACTGCGTATTCAAGGGCTTTCACCCTTAATGACCGCTTGTTCCCGGATATCCCCGTTGAAAACCTTCTCGCGCAGGTCCACCGCTCGAAGGAAGACATTGTGAAAAAGTCGCAAACGCTGGAAATGGTTAACCCCATTCCGGTTGATTCCATCGGCGGCCTGGAATTGCTGAAAGACTGGTTTATCACACGGTCGGTATGTTTCAGCGAAGAGGCCCGCAAGGCGAAAGTTGATGCGCCTAAAGGCGTAGCCCTTATCGGGCCGCCAGGAACGGGTAAGTCGGTATGCTCCAAGGCGGTGGCATCCATTCTCAATCTTCCCCTCGTGCGGGTGGATTTGGGGCGGCTGTTCGGGTCTCTCGTCGGCCAGACGGAAGCCCGCACCCGCACCATGTTGAAGGAATTGGAAGCTATGGCCCCCTGCATTGTCTGGGTGGACGAAGTTGACAAGGCGGGCCTGTCTTCCGGGGCTAATGGAGATTCCGGCGTATCTTCCCGCCTGTTGGGTTCTCTGCTGACCCACATGTCGGAAAACGAGTCCGGCTTGTTCTGGATTTTCACCGCCAACCGGACGGAAAACCTTCCGTCGGAATTCTTGCGGAAGGGGCGGCTGGATGAAGTCTTTTCCGTTCTGCCTCCTACTTGGGCCGAACGCCGCCAGATTTTCGACATCCACTTGAGCAAGCGCGGAATCAATATTGATGATATTGTTGACTTTGACCAGGTGCTGACGGAAAGCCGGGGATTCGTGTCTGCGGAAATTGAAGCCGCGTGCAAGGAAGCGAAAGTGCTTTCTTTTTATCGGAACGTTCCGGTTACGAGCAGCCTTTTGCGGTCCACCCTTAAAGGCATCATTCCAATTTCGGAAGCGTACAAAGACCAGTTTGACGCTATGACCGAGTGGGCGCAGAATAACGCGAGGCCGTCTTCCGAGCAAGAGGTTGACGTTGACGCTTCCAGCCCGCTTCCGTCCAGCATTCCGGAATCGTTGCGTGCCCGCCGCCGCAGGCATTGATTAGCGTGGTGATTTTTTATCTCGCATTTTTTCAATATTTGTCTTGCAATTCTTAAATTAAAAGGGTATATTATTGACATGAGCAATGATTTAAGCACTCTTGATACCGTCACCGGGGAAATGCAGACGCTGGTGAATGGGTATGTTAAAGTGATTTTATTCAAGGTTCAGCTTCCGGGGCCGGGAACGCTGTACAAGGAAGATGGCATTTTCCGCAACAACGTTCCGGGCGTGAACCGCATCGGGTTCCCTGGGTCTATCGCCTCCCTGCAAAATGGGAGGCCGGAAGTGTGCGGAACGGTTTTTTCCGGGAAGTACAGCCTGACCCCAGGTTCCTTCCTTAAAATCTTTGTCAAGGCGCATCGGCGCAGGTCATTCCCTGAATCGGCCAGCCTGTTCATCAGGATGCGCCCTTCGGCCGCCTTGCGGCGCATCACCGTTTCCTGTCCGGAAGACCCTAAAGCCACTATTTCCGAGTTCAGCATTACCGGACGCTTCGACCTGGTAAAACCTACCGAGGCTATTGCCGCTGGATGTAGAATTCCTGAGCAGTTCAAGCTTGGGTACACTCCCACGGTGGTAAACCGTTTGATGCGGTTCAGCGTCCTGTCTCCGGAAACAGCTACCCGGACCGTAGTCCGCACGGCTTCCGGGGAAGAAAAAGAAGTCATTGTCGCCAAGAGGCGGCGGCGTTTGGGCGGGGTACGTTCCCACTCCTGAAAAATCTCTCATTACCAACAACAAAAAATAAACCATGAGCCATACAACTAAAGTCAAATCCGTAGTCATCCGGGATGTCCGGGCTATCCGTGCCGCTGTGCAGGAACTCCAACGCGCGGGGCGAAAAATCGCCTTGAAGGAAAATGCCATTCCCCGCATGTATTACAAAGACCAGTTCCAGACCAGCGCCAAGCGCCAGACGGCGGAATACGTTATTGAGTGCCAGGGGATGTCCAACATTACCGGAAAACCGTGTGATGTGGGCCTTGTCAAGCAGGATGATGGGACGTTCGTGCCGTATCTTGATACGTGGGGAAACTACGTCAAAGAGCATTGCGGAAACCCGAAGCTTACTGCCAAAGATGGCCTTACGGAATCGGATATTGCCATTGCGGCTTTCTCCCAGGCGTATTCCAAGCACGCGGCCATTTTCGCGGCAACTGACCAGGGCTACACCGTGCAGGACTGCTACCTTGATTCCGCGGGCAATGTGCAGTTGACCGTAGCCACCGGATTCTAAGCCTGAAATTTGCAACGATTACAAAAATCAACAACATGGAAACAATTCACATTACGATTGACCCGGCAGGCCGTCCGACTCTGAAAGGGGAAGGATTCACCGGCGCAAAATGCAACGACCGCATGAAAGCTATCGAGGATAAGCTTGGAGCCGGAAAGGGAGCCACGCGGACCGACCACCCGGAAATGTACGCGCCGGAAGACACGACCAGCACGGAGCAGCCCATTCATATGTGGTAAAAAACCAGTCCCCTTATCATTATGAGTCAGCAAATCACTATCTATCCGGACGGCGGCATGGAGTCGCTCAGGGTATCTTCCGGGAACGGGCTTGACCTACGGATGTTCGGAACCGTGGAAGCCCGGCGTGTATCTGACATTGTTTTTGATGATGCGGCGCAGAAGTGGAAAATCGACATACTTGGGCAGGGCCTGCTGACCCTTTCCGAGTGGGCCAATGTGGCGAAAAAGCCTTTACCGTGCTTTGCTCGTCTGGCGGCGGACGGCGTGATTTTACTGGCGGAATATGAACAGGCGGCTGATGTCGAAGCGCAGTACTTTAACGCCCGGAGAATCAATGACCGAAAAAATCCCCCTGCCAGCAATAATCGCCGGCAGGGGGATTGCAAGTTACTCTGAAAACACTATATCGTGCGCCGTGAATTGTGCCAAAATCTCATGTACAGTCAAGCGAAAATCAGGATTTTCACAAAATCTGGTGCTGGTTGTACCGAACGGTCCGCCCCGCAGTGGAAGCCGAATCCGCCACATTGTTTCCTGTGCTGGAATTCGTGTTCGACCGGACGCTAGCCTGCGGAAAAACCTGGGAAGTCATCAGGCTTTTTCAGTTTTCGGAAAATCTGACGTTGCACCGGAACACCATTTCCCGGAATATCAAGCGGCTGGTTGCTCTGGGGGTTATTCTTGCCCGGAACCCGAAACATGGCCGAGCAATATACGCTATCAATCTAAACTGGACTGACACCGATATGATGAAAATTCCAAAGCGGGGCCGGACGGAAGCCCCTGTCATTCCTCTTTCCGAAATAGGCCGCATGGCGGCGGAAAAAGCGGCGGAAGCCAAAAAGAAAAAGCAGCGCAAACTGTCGTTTGACGCGGTTTCCAGCTTATGGGCTTCCACCGTTGTGGACCTGCTGGGAAGGGAGGCGTTTATTGCGCCGACGAAAACAAACTACATGGCGCTGTTTTCCTACGCCAAACGGTTTACCTCCGAGGGTAAAACCTTCTCCGATTTTAAGGATTTTTTAACTTGGGCGATTGGACGCTGGCAACTTATCATGCGAGATACCTTCCGCTGGACAAAAAACACCGCCCCGAAAGTGCCGTCTATTGGGTGGCTGGTGAAATTTTCTGCTCAATTTGAAGAAGCCTATCTGCTTTATCTCAACCCGGTCGCAGGAAAAAACCTTTCCGGCAATCCAGCCGTTAAACCGAAGAGCGCCCGACCCCGAACGGTCGAACCGAAAATGCCAAAACCTAAACCCCAGCCCCCGAAGCTTTTGAGGCCGTCAGGCGGTGGCGCCGGAATTGAAGAGCTTCCCGAATGGCGATAACCTTAACCCTTTATTCCCCTTTACTTTTTTCCGACATGAACAACGCGATTTCCTGTGATGAAGTGGCTGCCGCGTTGCAGCGCAATGGCATTCCGAGAATGTTCACCCGCCCCGGATATTCCGGGCTTTCTGACATCAAAGGCCGGCAGGCCGTTAATACGCGGATGCTGTTGGTTGACCGGGTGGCGGATTGTTCCCCCGCCGCCCCGTTGGCGCTGGAATTGTCCGGGGACGGAAAAACCTCAATAGAGGTGTTTTACGGGGCAATCCGGGTGTTGGTCCTCCGATATAGGTTTTCGGTACTGGTGACTAACCTGGCAGACCTGCTGCCCCGGATTGATTCCTGTTCCGATTTTTTGAAGACTACCCAGCACCATGTGCTTGCTCTGTCCTCAATGGTGGAGGATGACCGGACGGTGGGCTATCTTTCCCGGCAGGAGCTGTACCGGTGTGAGCGTTTTGTTCAGGAGTGGCTAATGGCCGGGAAGTATCTTGTTTTTACTGGGGCAAGGCCGCTGAAAGATTCGGAAATGTTCAGCCGGGGCTTTATCAATTTTTTGACCAGTCAGGATAATTACATTTTTGTTCCGGAGGATTAACTTATGGCCGTAGGCATTGATTTTTTGCGCGCCGTCTGCGCCGAACAGAATGTGTCCCTGCTCCACCAGGTGGACGCCACCTACTTTCTTGACGACGAACGCCCTTTTTACCAGTTTGTCCGCAACCACTACGACAACTACCACTCATTGCCGGATGCGAGGGCGCAGGCCATAGGGAGGTTTACCTTTAACACGCCGTTGGTCAATAATGGGCAATACTGGTTTGCCACCCTCGTCAACCGGACGAGGTACAACGCCGTGCGGCGGTATTACTCTCAATTTCAGACGGCGATAAAGACTTACGATTGGGAGCAGCTTTTAGGCATCACTTCGGCCATACAATCGTCGGTGATGGCCGTCGGAGCAAGCCAGGGATATACCAACATGCACCAGCAGGCCCAGGCGGTGTGGGAGGATTACCAGATTGCCAGACGGTCGTCCGACATGCGGGGAATACCTACTCCGTGGGCGACGCTGAATCAGGCAACCGGAGGTTGGGCAGGCGGCGATTTGGTGGTAATTGCCGGAAGGCCCGGTATGGGTAAATCCTGGTCGCTTCTCAAATGCATGGAAGCGGCTTTCACCGCCGGGAAAAAATGCGGGTTTGTTTCAATGGAAATGTCTCCGATTCAAATCGCCCGCCGCTGGATAGGGCTTCGTGCCGGCATCAATCCTAGCTTGATTCGGCAGGGGACTATGACCACATATTCCGAGCGCAGGATGCGGGATTTAATCGCCCGGATGGCAGACGAAGAAGCTCTTCATATCTTGTCCGGGGATATGTCAAAAACGACCGATAAAGTTGTGGGGATGATAGATCAGCTTCACCCGGACATCATGTTTGTTGATGCGGTGTACTTGCTTTCCCCTTCCGGGATGCGGCTTGGGTATGTGAAAAGATGGGAGGCGTTGACGGAAGTTATCCGGGAATTGAAACAGTGCGCCATTAAAAACGGGATTCCGATTGTGATTACCGTCCAACTCAACCGCAATGTGAAAACAAACTCACGCCGGGAACTGGATTCCGGGGATATTTCCGGCTCTGATTCCATTCCTCAAGATGCGTCCATTTTGCTCGGTCAAAGACATGGGCCGGGGCCTTTCGGCTACCGCTACCGCTACTACGATTTTATGAAAAACCGTGACGGCGAAACCCCTGATTTCATGACGAATTTTGTTTTCGACCCGCCTAATTTTGATGAGGTTCCCATACCGGATGATGACGCTTCCGGGGAACCGGTAGAACCTGATGCTTCCACCGGATATACTTATTGATTTCAACCCTCCATTTTACGTTCCCACGATGAAAAAAACCAATACCGCTAATTTAAACCTGCTGCTTCAAAATGACCGTAAAACGGTCAAGCCCCCGATTCTGGTAGTGTGCGAGCCTCCCGGAGAGCAGACTTTTTCGCAGGGCGGCGTTATGTCCCAATTTCACTTGAGCCGGTTTAATCGGATGTGCAATAATTGCGGCATTCCGCTTTCCATGCTGGAATTCATCACCCCATGCCCCCCGGTCCCGGAAGCCATTACCAAGCGGGAAAAAAAGGTGCTTGAATATTTGAGTCAGTATCGGAATGAATTCATTACGGCTTTAAACCGGCTGCTTCCCGGAAAGCGTCTTGTGGTGTTTTTGGGCAAAAACGCGCTGAGGCAGTTCGCCGGGAAAAACGTTTCAATTAAGGAACTGCGCGGCTCGTTTGAGCGCATCGACCCTAAGCTGATGGCCGTTCCGGCATCCCCGCGTACCATAGCTATTTACGGCCCCGGACATTTCACCCGGTCACCGGAGGTGCTTCCGGTAGTGGAGGCGGACATGCGGCAGATTGGCAACCTTATTAAAAATAACTGGGATTATTCCTGCTTTCGCTCGTCTATCGAGAGCGGGGAGTACACCTGGTGTCGGGATTTATCGCCCCTGCTGGAAAACCCTCCGAAGTTTATCGGGCTTGACACGGAAACGCGGGGCCTGGATTACGCTATGGGGCGCAAAGCCATTTTGACCGTGCAGATAACAATTAAGGATGGAAAAAGCCTTGTCATTCCATTGGACCCGGATTTTTACAATGACCGGGCGTTGCGTGATGAAACGGTCGATTACGGGGAAGATTTAACCGCTGATGAGGTGTCCGAAATTATCGAACAACTGAAACAGCTACTATCCAATCCGGGCATCAAGGTTTTCGGGCACAATCTCAAGTTCGATTTGCACCACCTGAAAAACTACGGGATAGAGGTCGCAAACTGGTTCGCGGATACAATGCAACTTTCTTACGTTGTCGATGACAACATGCAGGAGCGAAACCTTGATGAATGTACCCGCCGCTGGGTTAAGCCGATGGCCGGATATGCTGATGAGTTTAACAAAAAGGTGGATAAAAGCCACATGGAGACCGTGCACCACCGGGAGTTTCTACGCTACGCCGGCGGCGATACTGATGCCGTGTTCCGGCTTTACCGGGAGCTGGTCATCCTGGCGAAGCAGGACCGGCGAAACTGGAATTGCTTTTTGCGGGCGCAAATGCCCGCCTTGCGGGCGTTTTTGAAGATGGAGCACGTCGGTATGAATGTGGACCAGCAGTCATTGCGGTCTCTGGGTGATGAGCTGGACGTGATGGACGCCGAATTGGAGCAGGAACTTTCCGAAACGGTCAAGCGCGACATACCGGAGGCGGTGAAAGAATTGTTCGCGGAGGGGAAGCCGCTTGACTTTAATTCGTCTAAGTGCGTATCGCACTTGCTGTTCAGCCGTTCCGGGTATGGTCTCGCCCCAAAAGTGTTTACTCAGGGCAGTACCAAAGATGCGCCGGTTCCGTCCGTGTCCATAAAAACGCATCTTCCTTTCTTTTCCGACTCCTGCCCGTTTGTGGCCCGCTATATTGAGTACAAGCAGCTCCAAATGCTGCGGAACACTTACGTCGGAAAACCGCGCCAAAGCAAAGAAACGCCTATCCTCCGTCTGAAAAATGGGAGCTACCCTGCGGTGTACAAAAAAGCCCTTGAAGAGATGGACGCTCAAATCATGGCTAAAGTCCCCGCGTTCACCCGGACAAGGGACGCAGGCGGGGAATGCCCCCCGAACGGTCGAACCGTACTGGCCCAAGCAACAATACCCAAAGGCGTTGTGACGCTATACCGGGGCGGGCAGGCTACAATCACCACCGAGCAGCCCCCGTCCGGATTCTGGCAAAACATCTGCGCTGACGGGTCAATCCACGCCACCTTCCGGCTGGACAAGACCGTTACCGGGCGTTCGTCCTGTCAAAATCCGAATTTGCAGAATATTCCCAAGCGGGGCCGGTTGGCGAAAATGTTCCGCCGGGTGTTTACCGCCAGGCCGGGAAAAGTCATCATTGAATGCGACCTTTCCCAAGCTGAGCTGCGTATCGCGGCCTGGATGGCCAATGAGCGGCACATGATTGAGCTTTACCGGAACGGCGTGGACATCCACGCGGCTACAGCCGCCAAGGCGGCACAAATGACGTTGGAGCAGTTTCAGGCCCTTCCGCATGACCAGTACAAAAAACTCCGGCAAAACGGGAAGCCCGTCAATTTTGGATTTTTGTACGGGATGGGTTGGGACAAATTCATGCGGTTCGCCCGGACGGACTACGGCGTGACGTTTACGCCGGAAGAGGCGCAGAATATGCGGAAACACTTTTTTGAGGCGTACCCTGCATTGCGGGTGTGGCATAAAAACATGCGGGCATTCGTCCGCAAACATGGGTATGTACGAGCACTTCACGGAAGCCTGCGGCGTCTTCCGGGGATTTATTCAACCGATGAGGCGGTTGTCGCTGAATGTGAGCGGCAGGCCATTAATTCTCCGGTTCAAAAATTCGCGTCGGACATAGGGCTGATGGCCTTAGCTGAATTTTCCAAGCACGATACCCCGGATTATTACGGGATTTCTTTTATTCATGATGCAAACTACATTGAGGTTAACGCTGAGGCGGCCTATGAGGTTACGGGTTGGTTGAAGTGGCAGATGCAAAATATTCCGTTTTATGACTGGTTCGGCTTGGAGCCTCCGCTTCCCATTATTGCCGATGCCGCAATAGGTCCAAGTTTAGACAAGACGGAAGAGCAGGAAAATCAGGAAGTTATCGTACCGCCGTGGGCAAAATAGCCGGTATTCTTTTCCCGCGAATTTGCAATGATTGCAAATTTTTTTCGTGAATCCTGATTTTTTATCTTGCAATTTTCATTTTTTAGTGTTATAACAAACCCATCAAAGGGCGAAAGCCCTGAATCAATAAAAACGTCACCAATATGAGCAAGACCGAAATTGATATTACCAAGCCGCTTAATCTGGCTGATCGCCAAGAACTCCGTTTTACCGGATATGCCACGCAGAACAACGACCCGAAGCTGTCTCCGGGAGATGTTATCTATTTTCTGAAACAGGCGCGGGACGATAAAAACATCCCCGTCTATGACGTCGCCACCACCAAAAAGGGCAAGGTAGCTGTGGAAAGCCTTTACGCTGACGAATTTGAAGTTGTGGATGGGGATTCCACGCCGGAAGCCGCCCCGGTCGCGGCCCCTGTCAAAAAGAAAAAGGCAGAACTCAAGAAGGTGGAGGAATCCGGCGAAGAACAGCCCGCCCCCAAGGCTAAGAAGGCCAAAGCCGTCAAAGCGGAATCCGCCCCTGCCAAGAAGACCAAGAAGGAAAAAGTGAAGGCCGAAGCCCCCGTGGAAGTGCAGGAGCCGCAGGAAGTCCAGGAACCCGCAGCCGAAGTTGAACCCGCGCCCGCCGTCCAGCCCGAAGCCGTCAAGGAAGTTGAAGACATCAAGCCCGCCTCCACTCCGGAACTGGGAATGGATGCCGTAACCCTTAACTTGATTCAGGAACACGGCGGGAATGCCTGTGCCGCCGCCCTTGCCATTGCCAAGGATTCCGAGGCTAAGCGATTCCTTCTTGGCGGCGTGCTGCTGTACATCCAAAAAACAAAAGTTTATGAAGAAGAAAAGGATTCTGCCGGAGTTCCACGCTTCACCGGGCAAAAGGGCTTTGCCATGTTTTGCGAGCAATACATTGGGCTTTCCTACTCTTCCGCAAAATTGTACCAGCGCATCTACGCTAATTTCACCAGCATGGGCCTCGGTGTTGAGGATTTTCGGAGAGTGGGTACGGCTAAGGCCCGTGAAATTGTGCAAATGATTGAGCTGGATTTTTCCAAGGCCGATGTCGAAGAGGCTATCCATATCGGCGAAACGAAAACGCACGAAGAACTGCACTCCCATGTGAGCTCGAAAATGCAGGACGCCGAAATTGAGGGGCATGGACTGCGTGATAAGGTCAAATGCACGCTCTACAAATTCGAGGTGTTTGCCGACCAGGAAGACATCATCAACGCCGCCATCCGGCTGGCAATGGACAATGGGGACATCAAGGACACCGACCAGAACGCCCTTGGACGCGCGTTTGTTTCCATTTGTTCCGATTACTTGCAGGCGTACAGCAAAGTGGCGCAGCCGACGGTGGATGAAACCGAAGAATTTCAGGAATCCGTAGCCCATGAATCCGTCAATGCCTGACATTTCCAGATTTCGGTCTGAACTGGCCCGTTTCTTTTCGGAGGACGGGCCAGGTTCTCAACCTACCTTCCCTGATGCCTGTGAGGGCGACTTGTGCCTATGGACGGACGGGTCAGCTCTTGGAGACGCAAGGCAGCTGGGAACCGGCGGAGGTTCCGCGTTTGCGGTGACAATAGTAGCTGGGGGTGTGGAGCATTATGTAGCCTCCTACGCGGAGCGCTTGGAGCCGCAATCGGAATCCGACTGTGGGGTGACGGTAAACTATGCGGAAATTAAGGCTATCCACAACGGGCTTTCCTACCTCCAAAAATTAGACGGGGCCGAGGACAAGACCATCCACGTGTTTTCCGATTCCGCTTACGCCGTTTCCGTCCTGTCCAAATGGGTCCATCGCTGGGAACGGTCGGAGCGTACTTTGGAATCTGCGGCAAAATCCGGCTGGTTGTGCGCTGACGGGTGGCCCGTAGCTAACGCCCGCCTGATAAAAGATACGCACCGGCTGAGAGTGGAATTTTTCCGGGTTGTGTATCATAAAATTGCCGGGCATTCCGGGTACTTTTTCAACGAGCATGCCGACCATCTGGCATCTATCGCCAGAAACGGTCAGCTTTCTGACGCGCTGGTCGCGGATTATAATTGGCGAGGCCAGCGAATAAAATCGGTGCGCTTCGATTACACAGCTGGAAAAGTGGTGCTGGAAGAGTATTAGCGTTTTCAATTTGCAATCATTGCAAATTTTTTTCTCAAAAAGATTCTTTTTCTCTTGCAATTTATAAAAAATAATGCTAAATTGTGTTCATCAAAGGGAGGAAAGCTCCTAAGAATAAAAAACCTAAACTAGAAAGACCAAAACAATGATTATCTCCATGAACCCTTACGATAACTGGAAAATTGAAGTTAGCGAATTTTCCCATCTCAATCTGGGCATCGAAGGTGATTCCACAACGCTTGAAGATGAATCCGATGTTGCCTGGCTTCAAAATAAAATAGAATCCCGGCTGGAAACGTTGGGAGACCAGATTGACGCGAACCCCGGAGATAAAACTCTGGAAGGCGACATGGAAGAGTTGGAAGAAGCGCTGGAAGACCTTGCTGCCGCCCGCGAAGAGCAGGAAGCCTACGAAATTAGGGAAGCCGAAGAATTTTTCCAGGAACAGTGCATGGAACGCTGCTACGCTTATTGATTAAATCTTATTTAACCCATTAAAAAACCTACTAAAAAAATGAAAAAGAACACATACGTAAGAACACGCCGTCAGGAGCCGCTGAATTCCGAAGTGAAGCAGCCGACTTCCAAAGAGCTGGAAGACATCGCTACGCTGGCCCGCCAGTTTTATCAGCAGAACAAGATTAAAAATGCCGCTTCGACCAAGGAGCGTTCCATACGGTCCCGGCTTCTCTCCCTGTGTGTGGAAGCCGGGGTGAAGTCCCAGGAAGTGGACTGCATCACCGAAGACGGAACCAAGCTCGCGCTGTCTGTCACCGTGGCCCCAGGGCAGAAAAGCGTTATTGACCTGGACACGCTGAAACGGCTCATTCCTGCAGAACTGTACGAAAAATGCCTGTCCGCCACCCAGTCGAAAGTGGAGGAAGTGGCCGGAAAGAGTATTGCACTGGCCGCGAGGCGCGTAGTGTCCACGGAAATGAACGTGTCCGTGTCCACGAAAAAGTAACTTTGGTTGGGCGAAAGGGCATGAAAGAATCAAGCATTCGGGAAATCCTGGCCGAACTGGGCATAGACGCGGCCCATCTGTCTCCCACCGGCTGGCTAATCTGTTCATGCCCTTTTGCCCAGGCCACGCATCAATACGGGACTGACCGCAGGCCGTCTTTCGGCGTCAAGGTGGATTTGGAATCCCCTTCAGCGTATAAATGTTTCACATGCCACGAGCACGGATTATTTACCGGGCTTCCCATCCGGCTGGGCACGCTGCTGGGCGACCCCGGCATGTATAAGCAGGTCCGCAATCGGGCCGTGTTTCTGGAATCCGCCACCCTCCCTGACTTTGATGAGGGAGTGGCCGCCCAAACGGTCGAATCTTTGAGGGTGCTTGACGTGGCAATGCTTGATATTTACCCGTCGCCAATGGATTCGGAGGCTTCACGGAAATACCTGCTTGAGCGCGGCGTTTCAGAGCACGCCGCCCTCGTCATGGATTTACGTTTTGACTCAAAAGAAAACCGAATTCTTTTCCCGCTGTTTTCCAGAGACCGGGAACTGCTTGGATTTTCAGGCCGGTCTATCCTGTCCCCGCTTCCGGACGATACGCCAAAGATAAAGACCTACGCCGGAGTGAAAACCGACCGCTGCCTGCTGGGCATTCATCTGATTCCGCATCAGCCGGACGGCAAACCCATATTTGTGGTTGAGGGCCTGTTTGCGTATGCGCATTTAATCTCCATTGGCGCCCGCAGATTCTGCCACCCGGTGGCCACCCTCGGATGCCACCTTTCATTTCCGCAGCGGGATATGCTGGCAATGCTGGGGCGGCCTGTGTTTCTTTGCTATGACGGTGATGTTGCGGGCACAATAGGATTGTTCGGAAAATGGAACCGGCAGGCTAAAAAGTTCATGGGCGACGGGGCGGTGGACAGACTGAAAGACCATGTGCCCACGTTTGTCTGCAAGTACCCGGTGGGGCGTTCCGACCCTGATGATTTGAGGTTGTCGGACGTAACGCAGATGCTCGACAAGTGGAACACCAGCTATTGATAGTCACTTCTAGCCTTTTTCTTTTATAGGACGCTATAACTTTTAAATTTTTTTACTCTTTTTTCTTGCAATAAAAAAATATCATGCTTAATATTCCATTGTTCCCATCATGGAACATCAGCAAAAAAACAATACTCCCATTGGAGACAATAAAAAAATAATATGAGTACAAACCAACCATCACAGAGCGCAAGGCGGGGTAAATCCGCATTGGAGCAGGCCGCGAAAAGTCAGCAGCAGCAATTCAGCCGGCAGCGCATGCCATTCAGGTTTTTCCTCCCCAAAGGCGGTGAGGCTAAAATCGTCATTCTTGATTACGCTTTTGCCACCGACGACGGAACCGGAAACGGGCTTGTCATCAAGGAGCATAATTTGAAAAAGCCTGACGGGACGTTCGGGGACTTTCAGCCCTGCACTTCGGAGCGCGGGCATTGTGATATTTGTGAAACCTACAAGAAAGAATTCGCCCCGTATTACGCTGTAGTCATGTCCATTATTGACTGGCGGCCGTACACCAACAAAAACGGGGAGACCGTCCAAGGCTCCAAAAAGTTGCTGGTCATTAAAATGTGGCAGCGCGACAAGTGGTACGAGCTTCAAGAAGTCGCGTTCGCGCAGAACGGCAAGCGCGGCATGCGGGGCATGACCCTCCGGATGAAACGGAGTATGGACGCGAAGAGCAGCAGCATTGGCGAGCCTGTGGCGTTTACTTCCCCTGCGTCGTTGGCCGGGCGCATGTGTGCCTTCATGTCGGAAAAAGCTATGATGGAACGCTTTGGCGGGCCGGATATTGTTGGACGCGACGGCAAGGTCTATCAGAAGGCCGGAGACGGCATCAAGCCGTTCAACTATGACGAGCTTTTCCCGGAACCGGAACCCATCAATGAATTTTCCAACTCCAATTCCCGGTCTTCCGGTGATGCGGATTTTGGTGACGATGAAGATTTTGGTCAGGATTTACAGGACGGTAACAGCGCGTCCGGAGATTTCGACCCGGAAGATTTCCGCCCCTCGGCAGACCAGGACGGCGGGGAAGATTACCTTAATGCCGACGCGGATTTTGCCGGTGATGAGGATTTTGAGCAGGAGCCTCCCGCCCGCGCCAGAGGACGCCGCGCGCCTGACCCGGAAGAACCGGGGCAGCCGGGCCAAAGCCAGGATGATTTCGATGACGACATCCCCATGTAGTCGCAACCATTAACCTTACCTGCCGGAAATGGACGCTATTTTATCTCAACTTTGCTGGATTCCAAAAATGCGGTTAACGCCGACACAGGAAGCGGAATTGATTTCCGACCTGACTATTTACCCACGGCTTTCCGGGTTTTCGGATGATGCAGCTCTGAAAAAGATTCAAACGTTCATTTCCGGCAAAACCTATATCGGCGTGCCGTGCTTTTACGGGCGGCAGTGGTGCGAGAAGCGCCGCATTGCCATTAAGGATGACACGTCTTCCGGGTTTAACATTTCCCGGTACATCCGCAGGTTGCCCGACCCGCATCATCCGTCCGCTTCCCAGGGGCAGGAAGAATTCTTTTCTTCTCTTCTGGAAACGGTCAAATCCAACAATACCGTTCTGGCCGAAGCTCCTACCGGAAGCGGAAAAACCGTGACGGCATTGAATGCCATTGGCCGCTTGGGGCGTTCCGCGCTGATAGTCGTCCCGAACGGTCCGTTGATGGAACAATGGAAAAAAGAGGCTATCCGGCATCTTGGATTGACCGAGGATGAAGTCGGCGTGATTGGTGGGGGCAAATCCGTCTGGAAGGACAAGCCGGTGGTGGTGGCTATCATTCACAATATTTGCATGGCCTCCATGCCGGATGCGTTTTACCGGGCGTTCGGAATTACGGTATGGGATGAAGCCCACGTTGTGGGTGCGGAATGGTTTAGCTTGTCCACGCAGCACCTGCGCCCAAAATACCGGATTGCCATTACCGCCACCCCAAACCGTTCCGACGGGTGCATGCGAATCGTTACTGACGTATTCGGCCCCGTTGCCGTAAGGCATAGCGGGAACGCGGTTCCGCTGATTTACGCCCCGTTGAGGTATAATCTTCCGGCTAAACTGCGGTCCTGGGCTGACCGTGCCCAGGGTAAAGAGATGTCCGGGATGCTAAAGGCGTTGACCGCTGATTTGCCGCGGAATATTAAAATCGGGAGGCTGGCGCTTGCCGGATATAAAAAAAACCGTAACATACTGTTGATTTCCGACCGCATTTCCCATTTGGAGGCTATGCAGGGCATTTTAGTCCATCTCGGCATTCCGTCCGAACACATAGGCATGTTTTCCGGGGCGGTAAAGGGCGACAAGGACGCATCCGGGAAAAAAAAGTTGACCAAAAAACAAAAATTGGATGATGTAGTCAAAAATCCTAAATACCGGGTGATTCTGGCGACCTACGCAATGATGAAACTCGGCATTGATATTCCCCGGCTTGACATGGGAATCGACATCAGCCCGAAGAGTGAGGCCGTGCAGACTGTGGGGCGTATCAGAAGGCCGTTCCCGAATAAGCCGACTCCGGTCTGGTTTACGGTTGTCGATTCCAGCCGGAAATTCCAGGCCCTGTACCGCAGCCGGGAACGGGAACTGCTGTCGAAGGGCAGCGTAGAAATAAGACCGATTAAAACTTTATGACATTAAGTGACACTAACAAAACTGCTGTTGAGGCCGGAGCCGGGAATGATTCTGCCCGGATTCCTGGCCGCAAAAAAAAATACGAGACGAAGCGTGAAATGCAGATAGCGAAAAACCGCTACCACAAAACGCTGACCTACAAAGTCAAAAACCGGGCGCGGTATCATGTGGATTCCGATTACCGGGAATCGGTGCGGCTGCAAAACCGGAAAGCAAATGAGCGGAAGAAACGCATTATGCTGGCGCAAGCAGTCGTCCGGGGGGGGAAGTACCTGCGTGCGGTGATGAATGAACCGCCCATTGTCGTTGCCGGAGAAGAGCTGATAACAAGAAAAAGATTTTTGGAGTTAATCAGCCGGTCATATCCAACCCTGGTACGGTGGAGGGCACACAGGAAATTTACCGTGGAGGAAGTGCGTATTTCCGTGGTCCGGAACGGTCGAGTTGTCCCCCGTCTGGAACAGATAGCCTACCGGAAAAAAGATTTAATCCAATTCATCGATACCAACCGTGAATATGTCGGACTGACGAAAACGAGCTAACTCTTTTCCGATTTGCAATGATTGCAAATTTTTTTCGCAAAAACCAGAAACAGAAATAAACCATGAGTCAAGAAACATCCAATCGTTCCAGAGCGTTGCCCCCGCAGGGAGGTTCCGCTATCGTAGAAACCGCCGTCACGCAGAACCGCGTTCCGGTAACGGGCGGCGCGCATTCCATGCCGCTGAATCCGTTGTACAATGATAACCGCCCGTCAAATAACCCGGCGTATGTGGCCGTCGGCGCGTCCTTGACGTTACCGGGGCGGCAAATGTATTCATCCGTGAAAATCATGGCCACAGTCACCCTTCCGGCTTTTCCGGACGATGAATCCATTCAGGCTGCGGCGCAGGCCGCCGGAAATATGGCGGAGACGTTTTTATACGAAGAAGCCGACCGTTTTAAAGATTTTCTTCCGGAAGAAGGGAGGGGGCGTTGCTGATGGCCGGGGAATCGCCAAAACGGTCGAGGCCGCAAAAAGTATCTGCCCCGGCGGGGCTGGCCGAACTGCGTGCCGACCTTGTGAAAGGCGGGCGTGGGCGGGCTATGGACGGCAGCCGCATCGGCGTAGATGACTGGATGATTCCCACGGGAATCTTCCACTTGGATTACGCTTTTTTGGGCGGCATCCAGGAAGGCCAGGTGACGATGTTCCTGGGGCTTCCGTCCGCGCATAAAACGACTATCGCCCTGAAAACCATTGCCGGGCTGCACCGGAAATACCCGGATAAATGGGCAGTGCTTGTGGACGCGGAAGACAATTACGATCAGAAATATTCACAGGATTTGGGCATTGATACCGACCGCCTGGAAGTCATCAAACCCTTTGACGGGCCTACCGCCGTTGATGCGCTGGAAGCCGCATTACGCGTCCCGGAAGTAGGGCTTGTCGTGCTGGATTCTATTCCCGCCTGTTCCGGAATGCAGGTGCTTACCAAATCAGCGGAAGACGCCAGCGTGTCGGAATTGGCGACAATCATGAGCCGGATGGCGAGTAAAATCACTTCGACGCTGGTGACGGAAAAAGAAAAAGGGCATCTGGTGTCCGTTATTCTTTTAAACCAGTTCCGGTCTAAAATCGGCGTCATGTTCGGGAATCCGCTGACCAGCCCCGGAGGTTATTTTATCAACCACCTGGCGACGAGAAAAATCGTGTTCCGGTCAAAGTCCATTCTTCAAAGCACCAGCCTGGATGAAAAAGCGGAAGGAGTGGCCCAGATTTCTTTCACGGTGGAAAAATCAAAGTTCGGCGGCCCTGTCCGGGCCGGGGAATTTTTCATGTCGCATCTTCCGCAGGGCTACCCGGTGATGAACCCGTCGGCAACCAAGGAAAGCACCCGCATCTGCGTCAACCGCCCCTATTTACAGGGGGAGGTGATTGAAGAGCCGCAGGTAGTCCAGCTGGCCGTGAAATACGGGCTGCTTTCCGGCGCGGGGGCCAACATGTCCTGTCCGCTTGTCTCCCAGGAAAAGATGTCCAAGACGCAATGGATGCTGTGGCTTAGGGACCACCCGGAAGAATCGGCTGTGCTCAAGGCAAACCTTGTCGCTCTGTACCGGGCGTACTCCAACCGCCAAACGGTTCCGGTTGACGGGTATCTGCTCGGAGTCGGAAAAGATAAGATTCTGCCGGAGGAAAGCCTCCGGAAGATTATCGCCAACATGTGAGGTGGGGGGGGTATGAAACAACCAAAACGTTTAGGGGTTTTGACGCAGAGCCGGGCCTATAACCACGCCCCGGTACAGGAGCGGGAAGCCGCGAAAAGGCTTGGCGGGCGTACCACTCCGGCATCCGGCTCTCTCCGGGAAAAAGGTGATGTGCGTGTTTCCGGCATTCTTCGTTTGGAGTGTAAGGCGACTTCAAAAAAATCGTTTTCCGTCACCAGGGACATGGTGCGGAAAATCACGGAAGCCGGGGAACTTTCCGGGGAACTTCCCGCCATTGAAATTGAGTTTCTTCCCTTGGCCGGGCAATTTCACGGGAGGGTTGCCGTTGTTCCGGCATACGTCCTGAATCAACTCGTTACCGGAGAAAAATAGTATGGATAAGCAACAATTACTCCGCCGCCTTGGCTGGGAGCGTTCCCAGCCCCGGATAACCGTATCGGAAGCGGCGCATCCGACACAGGGGCCGTCATCATCATTGGGGAGGGTTGACCTCCCCTCGGCGATTTCCGGAACGGTCGAACTTGAATCGCTGTCCGATATTTTAAACCGGGCCAGCAGGCAGCTCCACGAGTCTGAAAGGGTGCATGCGGACTGCCTGCACGTATCAAGTCTGATAGGCGATTATTTATGCCCCCGCCGGATTTGGCTCGCAAGGCATCACCACCTCACGGCTGTTAGCCGGGTCAGCCCCGCGATGAAAATTGTGTGGGACATGGGCCGGGCATGCGAAAAAACCGTCCGCGATTTGCTGATTGCCGGAATGGGCCGGTCAAGAGTCCTCGGAAAGTGGTCATGTGCGTGCGGAAAGACGTCGCACGTCGGGCAGGGTCAGGAAATTCATTGCAACATCTGTGATACCGACTGCGCTATTTATGGCGAAGCCGACCTGTACTATTCGCCGCTAAAGATTTTCGGGCATTCCGATTTTATTTATCTGGATGAAAACCGGAACGTCAATGTCGTGGAGATTAAATCCATCAATAAATCCGACTGGCTTGCATTATCAGAGCCGAAGCGTGACCACGCTGCCCAGGTCTCCATGTATTACTTTATGCTACGGGAGTCGATGGGGCAGGAGCGCATGTATCCGGGTGCGCAGATTATTTATGTATGCAAGGATTACATTACGCGGCAAATGCCGTGGAAGTGCTACACCGTCCCGCAGAAAACCTGTGAAGACGTATCTGAAGCGGTTTTACGCACGGCAACCGCAGTCCAGAGCGGATACGCCCCCGCCTGCCCGCCCCGGCTGTTGTGCTGCACGTCACCGGATTGCCTCACGTCCCGAAATTGTATTGCATGCGCCGTCTGTTTTATGCACAATGATTAAACATCAAAGATAGATAGACGATTTATGTTTTTGCAACCAATATCCCCCGCCGTAGTCCGGACTTGCCGGATGTACGGAGTTCCTGAGGCCCTTGCCCCGATATGCCGGAATTTGACGAAGACGGGAATCAAAAAATTAGGAAGAGCGTATAAGGATTATACCGTCAAATGCGGGGCTGACTCAGCCCGCGCTGATGCCAGCAACTGGGGCGGAACCGTCATGCGAATCTTACGTGATTATCGGAAAAAATGAACATCCTCGGCATTGACCCGTCCCTGACTGCCACCGGGCTTTATTTGCGGGAAACCGGGCTTATGGTCGCCCCGGAATCCACGCTGATTGCCCCAAAAAATTTAAGGGACATGGAGCGGCTGTGTTTTATCCGCGACTTCCTTCTCGGATTCATCAACAGAGACCGGGCGTTTTCTCCCGAATTGGCAGTCATTGAGGGGTACGCAATGGGGGCGAAAACTCACACGCATGACCTCGGCGAAGCCGGGGCTATGCTGAAAACTGCGGTTTACGAGACAGGAATTGACCTGCTGATAGTCCCGCCCGCTACGCTGAAAAAGTTCATCACGGGAAGTGGGAACAGCAAAAAACAGGTGATGATGGTGGAAGCGCTTTCCCGGTATCATGTTAAAATCACCGATGATAATATTTGTGATGCGTTTTGCCTGACGCACTTTGGGGAAGCCTGGTACGCGGCTAATGCTTTTGGCCGTACAGCGGGAAAAATCGGCATCACAAAAAGCCAGTATGCCTGCCTGTCCGCCGCCCGGCTGGTTCCTGGCCGCAAACGGTCGTCTCGGAGATAACCGGCTGCCGGTTTTTCCTTTTTTCAATTTGCAATCATTGCAAATTTTTTTTTCGCTGACTGTGTAATTTTATCTTGCAATTTCTAAAAAATAATGCTAAATTGCATTCATCAAAGGGAGATAAAGCCCTGATAACAAAAACCTAAAAAACCTGTTAGACTAAAATGAATGCGATTGAAACCATGAGCCAGAAAGAGCTGAAAGAATATTACGCCGCTCTCACTTGCGGGGAAGGAACCAAGGCGGCTAAATGGACCATATCCGGTGCTTTTGAGATTGTAAAATTGTCTGACGGAAAACTTTATAAAATAGAAAAGCGCCAGCTGGAAACCTCTTTCCGCTTTGGCTACGATGTGACGGAAGAATCGGAACGCCGCGCGGATTCCCTGGCAGCGGACGCTAAAACTTATGAGGCGTTTTTGGCCGCCAATCTGGAAACCATAGCGCGGGACATTAACCGGCTGGAAAAGGCTATTGCCAATGGCGATACACCGCAGTTCGACGGCACGAAAGCCTTCTACTCCTGCAACGCTTATGTCAACGGACCAGATACGGCGGTATGCGTATTTTTCATGAACTGGATGAACGATTTCCGGGGCATGGAAAACACGCACCTTACTTCCGTGTCCGACCTTGAGCTGATTATTGCCGCCTTGAAGCGCAAGGCGGAAAACGTCCGGAAGCGTTGCCTTTCCTACTGGAAAAAATACGGGGCCAGCAAGCTTAATGTCTGGACGTATTACCGTGATTGAACATTTGCAACGATTGCAAATTTTTTTTCTCAAAAAGATTCTTTTTTCTCTTGCAATTTCTAAAAAAGAATGATAAATTGAGTTCATCAAAGGGAGGGAAACCTCCCAAGAATAAAAAACCTAAAAACCTGAAAGACAAGATTATGAATAACAAAGAAACATTCTATCTGGTTGAAGTTTACCACCTCGGAACCGCTGTTGGCAGCCTTATTTCCCTTGACCATGTGCACCGTTGCGAGTCTCTGGAATCTGCGAAAGATTTCGGTTCCATCATGAAAGAAAAAAATGGGTGGTTTGAAGTAACGGAAATTACTTCCAAAGGCCGTTCCATTGTGTTTGACTCCCGCAACAACTAACCCGTCAGGACAATGAAAGTACAGGCTAAAGTTATTACCGAACAGGAGTGCAAATGGCATGGGGTTGCCCTTCAAGATGTGGAAGTGGCGGAAATCCGGGTTGCTGCCTGGTTCCTTACTGAAAAGTCTTGTGGAATAAAAAACCGTCAATATGATTTTGAAGGGGTCAAGGCTAAAAAAAAGCGGCATCCTCGGAAGTAACGCAAATGCTGGTTCTGGGAGTCGTTTTTTCATGAAATCAAAAGCACAAGCCGCCATTGATATCCTTCTCAAAATGCGGAACACGGAATGGGAAAATCGGTATAAAGAAAACGGCATTAAGTTTGAAACCCGCGTGAATATCTAAAATCCTCAAGCCCCTCTTTGGAGGGGCAAGACCCCTCCACCGCAACCAGAAAAACTTTTCAGCAGTAAAAATTTTCGGTGGTACTAATTAGGTTCTGCCCCTTTTCCGGCCTTTCGTTGCTGGGAAGGGGGCAGTTTTTTTGCGTCAATTTGTAGTGGTATTTTTAATTTTAGCGCACAAATAACTATATATTGCGGCTATTTTCGTAAACGGTTGACTTTGAGAAAAATAAACTCTTGAACCGGTTTGGCGGCAAGTTAAGATGCCGGAGGTTAAACACTAGTTTGGCTGTCTTCTATCTTTTCGGCCCCTAATTCGGAGTGATGCCCGGATTAGGGGCCTTTTTTCTTTAATTTGCAACCATTGCAAATTTTTTTCTCAAAAAAGATTCTTTTTTCTCTTGCAATTTCTAAAAAAGAATGTTAAATTGTGTTCATCAAAGGGAGGGAATCCCTGAGAGAGAAAAACAAAAAACCTAAAAAACCTGTTAGACTAAAATGAATACCGTAACCGAAACTGAAATCAAGTTAGGCTCCAAGATTAAACCGACCTGGAAGCTTTCCAAAGTGCGTGCAATTGTTGGAAAGGAAACCGAAAAGGCAATCCGTATTGACCTCGACTACAGCAGCAGGTCTGACTATCATTGGCTTCCGAAAAGCCTCATTGCGGCTATCGAAGAAAAAGAGGACGGAACATGGGCCGGGGATTCTTACATTACTCTTCCCACCTGGTTCTGCATCGAAAATGGCTTTGTAACCGAACAATAAAACGCGTATGAAATTCTTTCTGTCTTTCGTTTCCGAAGCAATGGGCGTTGCTGTGATTGGGTACATGGCCGTGTGCGCCTACTGGCTTTTGTTCTGCTATCTGGCAACCGACCAGGAATTTAATTCAACCCTTTATCCTCCCCCGGCATATGTCCAGGCCGCTTTTAACGCGGCGGATTCCCTTTACCACCTGATATTTTAACTATGAAACCCGCTATGCAATCTCAAATGACTGATTTACTGCACGACGCTGACCGCCTTTCAGAAGAGGCGTACCGTTCCCGGCTGCGCTATCTGGGCAGGCTGGTTGATTCGCCCCAAAATGCCCCCATAGCGCGGAAAGTGCGGAATATGGGCGCCAAACGCTGGAACAGCCTGATTCAGCTCGCGCATGCTGTGTGCATTGCTTCCGACGAGCCTCTGGGGCTTCATGACCGGAACTGGCTGGAATCGGCACTAGGCTACACGGCGTTGCATGTGTTTATTTCCGCTGGAAACCGAAGGCTGATGTTTACCCAGATTATGATGGACGAGCTGTTTTCCGGGCGGGAATTCGCGGGTTTTGACCGCATCATTGCCCTTGTGGCCAAAGAGGCCCCCATTGTATATAATGGTTCCGGGCTTTATTACCATATCCCCCCGGTAATCCGTCGGGAGCTGGAATTAAACGCGGGAAGGGGAAGCGGCGCCAGCGTCCGGAAAAATCTGGAAGACAGCATCCGGCATTTGGACGGCATCAGCCGGAAATGCACGGGTGTTCCCGTCATCACCCATATGCTTTACTATGGCCTCCGTTTGTTCTCCTGATTCCCGGCCCGTTGAGGGCAGTCTGGTAAAACCGGGCTTTTACTCTGTGCTGGAAAAATTGCCGCTGGAATACATAGGCCCCTCCGAACGGTTTTTCCTGTGGTTGGAATTTGCTTTTTCCGCCATGTCCGGAACGCCCCTGAATTCTTCCGTTACCGAAAAAATGAGCGCGGGAAGGGAAGGTTATGAGGCTATCCAGCGCGGGTTTCTGGACTGCATCAGGCTTTTTGGAGACGACATGGAGCGGAAGCCCTATGAAGACCTGCTGGGAGACTATCATGAAATGTTGAACAGTCGGATGACCCGGACGGCAAACGGTCAATTTTATACCCCAATGCCGGTCTGCCGTCTTATGGCTAAAATCACCGTATCGAAACAGCTTGCGGAAAAACTGAAACTTGGGGAAGTGATACAGATGAACGAACCCGCCTGCGGCTCCGGGCGCAATATGCTTGCCGTAGCGGAAATACTTTCCGAACATCGCTCCAAGCCGCGTGTGACTTGCGCCGATATTGACATCCGGGCCTGCTGGATGTGCTTCATCAACTTGACCATGTGGGGCATCCCGGCAACAGTCATCCACGGGGACGCGCTGTCCGGGAAAGAGTGGGGGCGCTGGGTCAATATGTTTTGGCTGATTGGAGAGGCAGAACGGAAACGCCAGCTCAAGGTTAAAAAAATCATAGACGCAGTGCAGAAGCTTTGCCCTGATGAACAAAATATTCCGGCATTTCCCCGGTGCAGAGACTAACAAAAAACCTAACAAAAAAATGAAAGCTAAGAAAAGAGTATTTACCCCGGAAACGCGGGAAGAAATTCGCACGTTTATTATCGATATGATTAGCCGGGGGGCGGCTTATAACTCCATTGATTTTATCCTGAATTCCCTGGCCGACGATATTAAATCCCTTCGGGAATCCCCGGATTCGTCGCGGAAAGCGGAAACGGAAACCGCCATTGCCTGGTGCGAGGAGCTTTGCAAGCATATTGCACGTTTGCGCGGAAAATATAACTTCGTAAAAAATCCATATGACGAAGGTCTGGCGGCCTGCAACGTATTGGCTCAAATTCGGATAGACCTGCTGGAACGGTCCACCTCGAAAGAATTTCACCGTAATAACAGCCCGGACGGGAAGACACCGCGGTCAAGCCCTAATATCAATTATGAGCTTTGCATCGCCATCACGTCCGCCGCGATAAATAATCTGTACCGTCAGATTGATGCGGCGGTGAATTTGCATAATATGAATATCCTCCTGGGCTTTTATGATGACATCCAGAATGACCGAATCACGCCCCATCTCACCGGATGGGGAGGAAGCCCCGCCGGGGAACCTGAAACCCGTTAAGTTTACTTAAACATTAAAAAAGAAAAAGATGAATACAGCACCGAAAAAACATTCCTGGGTAAGCTGGTTTTACCCGTTTCCCGCCCATTGCGTTATTCTAAACCGGCTATTCTGCCGGCTTGCAATAGCGAGTCTGGCGCTTCTGGCCGTCCTGCCTCTTTACTGGTTTTTCTTCCCGGACTTGTGGGAGGGCTGGGTGACGGAAGGGCAGACCATATATTGGATGCTGATTGCCGTTATTTCTGCGGTGGAATGTTCCGACGTCTGGATTTCCCGGTTGAAAATATCCTTGTTCCGGAGGCATTGCTCCAAGAAAAAAATGCACGATTTATACTTCCGGCAGCAGGTACGGCAGCTTATTATCCAGGAGCGGGGCGTAGTTTACTTTTCCGACTATTTAATTGACGGAGAATTTACGCGGAAGCATTTTTTATTTTTATATTGGGAGTTTAAATGGAGCCGTTTTCTGACTTTCCGGGAACCCTGGAAAGTGTATGTTGTGATGCGCGAGGATAAGGATTGCGCGTCTATTTTTTCCAGCGATACCGCTTCGGATTTTCATTTGGAGCTTGCTAGACATTTGCCGAGCATTAAAATGGCCGACGCACACGTTTGTGGCCGCGCCATTTCTATCGACTATGACCATCCCGCTGTTCCGTAAAAAAAATATGTGCCGAATCCTGATTTAATTTTTCCCGATACGCAGGATGAATATCTGTTTCGATTCCGGGAAGCTTCAATGGCCCACAAGGCTATCCATTTTGAGATAACCGGGTATCCGGGGGATTCAAGGGCATTTTTGTACAAAGTCCACCACCTCGACGGCACTTGCATGGAGCACCGCTGCCCCAACAGGCGGGCAGTTAGCCGCCTGTCCGCTTATGACGATTTGTTCTCAATATACTGCAACCGGAAATTTTGGTTGTACATCAAAGACTACGTTGACCCCAAGTGGTTCCGCTCCATGAGCACGATTTTATTTCTGGCCGCAAAAAAAGGGCATCGGATGCGCCGGGAAGATTTGATTCATAAAGTGTTTTTGGAGGGCTACTGCTACGACCCGGATGTCGATTACGACGGGTTGACGGTGGCTTTATTTTCTTGATAGACTTCCCGGCATATGGCAACTGATAATGATGACGAGTTTTCCGGTTTTTTCGGGGACGATTCCGGCGGATTTTTTGATGAACCCCAGGAACCTTCCAGCGCCCCAGATACCCCGGAATCACAGGAGGAAGCCCCGCCGGAGGAACCTGACGAAGACGAGGATGACGGGGAACTTAATGAGCTTGCCGGGACTGGCGCCGGAACGGTCGCACGCCTGAACCCGGAGATTCGGCATCAGATTATGGCCCAGGCTAATTCCCGCGCCTGGACGCGCCATGAACGTCATGTTGTTATGCGCCGGGCCATGTCGGCGGGAAAGCTGGAAGAGATTATTGACTGGTACCCGCGTTCCGGACAGAGCATCCACATTTTATCTTGCGGGGAAGTAGATTTGTTTTCCTACCTTCATTTCATGCTTCGGCAACGCCCCTATGCCTATATTTTGCTTTCGACATTCAGCCTCGGCTACATGGAAATTCGCAACCTGCACGAGTATCTGGAAAAAGGAGTGATTGGCCGCCTGGATGTGTATGCCGGAAGCATTTTCCGCAACCGGACTATCCGGACGCGGGAATATGACGCGCTGGTTGCCCTGCGTCAGAGATTTCCGCATTGTTTTTGTGGTCTGGCGAATGTCCACGCGAAAGTCATTGCCGGGATTGACCGAGATAACGGGGAAGGTGACTTTGTTGTAGAGGCCAGCGCTAACGCCAACCTGAATTTCCGTGTTGAGCAGGCGTGCCTGACGATGGACACCGATTTGGCGCTTTTTTACAAGGAAGCGTTTGACGGCGTGGATTGCCCGCAGGATGCCCAGTATTTTAAGGACGTGAGGCGGACTCCGTGGGTGGTTGACCGGAAAAGCTGATTTGCAATCATTGCAAATTTTTCCCGGCAATCCTGATTTTTTCTCTTGCAATTTGTCAAAAAGAATGCTAACTTATATTCATCAAAGGGAGATAAAACCTTAAAAATAAAAAACCTAAAAACCTGTTAGAATAAGATGACCGGAATTACATTGCAAGACGGAGTTTCAGAAATCAATAAGTATTTTCAGAAGTATTGCCGCCCTAGTAAGGTGCGTAACGCTTCCCTTATTTCTCAGCGTTCCGTAATGATAAAGGCAGACCCCAGTGACATCAAAGACGATTCCAGCTGTGATAAGGCCCTCCGCCATTTGAAGCAGCTCGCGCAGGACATGACTTGCATGGAGGTGGAATCCGTGGATATTGACCGCTATTCCAGCGGGTACGAGTTCACTTTTATCCTGCGTTGATTCTTGCATTGCGGAGGGGGAACAATCCCCCTCCGGGAATAAAATCTGACAGCAACTATGGAGCCGCGGCGGGACAGGGACGGGTACTGGCGCAGTTTATCGGAATCTATCAATAAAATTGCGGAAGACTGCCGGCTATCCAGTGCCGAGCTTGCGCAGAGCGCGATTGCTTTTCACCGCGCCGCGCAGCAGCCGCTGGAACTGCGGAAAAAGTCAAGCAATCCTCCTAAGTCTCCGGAAGTAATAGTACGTCGGGTTCCGCGTAAATTCCGCGGCTAAATGACAGTTTTTTTAACAAAAATATAAATATGGAAGACGAGCCGAAAATTACATCACCAAGAAAAATTAAACCGGTGTTCCGGAAATGGGGATTTGACTACCGCCTAATCCGGAGGCAGGGGAACGTGGTCTTGTACGAGCAGAAATCCAAATACGGGAATATCATATCGTATGAGGTCATGCGCGTCCAAACGGTCAAGTCCCCTACGGAGTTTCATCAGGTCGGCGACGAGTACCTTCCCGGAACCAACTCCTGGGGAACTCTGGGCTGGACACTCGGCACGCTGAAAGATGCTGAAAAGCGTTTTGCCGAAATAGTGTACCGGTATGAGCCTTCCGAGGTAAAAATCTCAAGACGCTAGCGCGGGCTGGCTACCGACTGATGTTTCTGCGGTTTTTAGCTTCCGGGGCCGTGACAGTTCTAGGCGCTCAAATGTTGCTTTGCGCCTTTTCCCGCATCAGACACCGGATGCCGGTTGGAGCAATCCTTAACTGGCTGGCGGGCATTGCGCTGATTAAATGCGGGTATTATTTATTACTGGATATTTTCATGTAGTTAAAAAAATTATTTTTTGTGCTTTTTATCTTGCAATTTCTGAAAAATAATACTAAAGTACATTCATCGAGGGGAGAGAAAAACCCTGAGAATAAAAACCTGAAATATAATAAAACACGATGAGCAACAATTATTGTTTAAAAGCTTCCGGCAAGCAGATTGTCGAACTCGCGCGGTTAATGGATGCGCATTCCAGACGCACCGGATTTGATGAGCCGATATTGTACCTGGGAGATGCCTGCCGCCTGGAACCCATTCCCTACTCCAAAGTGTATGCGACTTGCGACACGCCCCGGATATTTTCCGCATGTCTGGTGGATGAATCCGGCTCCCATGACCTGATGGAGCTGACTGACCTGTTTGGTGTGGCAGGCTTGTTCCCTCATCACCCCCGGCTGCTTCCGTCTTATTTCAGCACGCAAAAATTAAAGTTCTGCGGGGAATATGTCTCCGTATATTGCGCGTATATTTACGTTCCTGAACATCCTGATTTTTTGCAATGATTGCAAATTCAAAAACTTTTTTATCAATTACAATAATTTAATTTTATGAAGTTCTACACGAAAATCCCTAAGAATCCTTCCAACGTTTCCCGCGTCTCTTCCTTTACAGGCGAATACCAGGATTATCTTGAACATGGGTTTGTTTACGATAAACTTCCGGCTTACAAACCAAAGCGAGGAACGCTTTTCCAGGCGCTTTCCTCCATAGCAGGGTTGAAAGCTACCTGGAATCCGGGCTACTTTTCTCCGGTAGTGTATAATAATATCGCTTACGCTACAAACGGTCGTATTCTGGCCTGGATAGACTTGTCCCTGGTGGACGAGGCGGAAAGAATGGATGAAGGCATTCATTTTAATCCGACATTGTGGACGGGAGACCTGGATAAAACGGAAATGGTGGAAGCTTCCATTCGCCGGCTGGCGGAATCCAGCTGGGGCGAGTTTAAACAACTGCTGGAAAAATCCGGGGAAGCCGATTACGTCACACGGCAATTCCGCATTGAGCATATGCCGGTGCTGAAAAAAGCCGGGCAAAGTTTTTATTGCCTGGATGAGGGCACACAGGCAATTTGGGCCGCAGTCAATATCCCGGTATGTCCGATTGTCCACGTATCAAGTGCGTCCCTATACACGTGGATGGATGCCGTTTATTCCTTGATGCCGGGAAAACAGTTTCCCGCCATTACCGCGCACCTGTCCGTTCCGAAGGAATCCGGGCGGAAAAATAGCATCTATTTGTCCGTGGAAGGGTTTGAATACAACCGGCTTGGCGCCCTCGTTTATGGCACTGACCACTTTCCGGAAAGGCTGACCTACCTATGGACTGACCCGGATGCGGACCCCAAAGCCGGGGGGCTGACTTTGCCGATACAAAAAGACCTGGAGAACGATGGCCCAAGATGGAGTGAAGCGTGTCTTGTCCCTGTACATGACCCGACGGACCGTTCCATGATTATTTCCGTGCCGGGAAGAGTAAGTGATTGCGTCCAGGTAAAAGGAAACAATGGAGGCCCGGAACTGCATTTTTACTGTGATGAGCGTTCTATGCGCCGGTTTTATCAGTCTTTAGGGGAATACTTTAGCCGACGGGACGCGGGAAAAAGTGAATCATAAATAGCCGCAAGGGAACTCCGGGGAAATAATCTTCCCCGGAGCTTTTTTATTCCTCCCCCGATTTCCTTCTCCATTTGCAACCATTGCAAATTTTTTTCTCAAAAAGATTTTTTTCTCTTGCAATTTCTAAAAAATAATGCTAACTTATATTCATCAAAGGGAGGGAATCCCTGAGAGAGAAAAAACCTAAAAACCTAAATTACTGATACCATGAATGCTAAAACCGAAACCAAAACGACAATGTACAAATGGACTGCTTGCAACCCTTACAACTACCTTAATGGAGTTGTAGAAGCCCGCACTTTGCTTGGAGCTGTCCGGGCGGGGCGCAAGTATGTGGAAGGTGAACTTGGCGGCGAGGGAGAAATCCGCATCTGGGAAAGCATTGACGGAGGCCGCGCATGGAAGCTGGTGAGGACGGATGAGAAAGGCATCCTTTCCATGACTGGATGGGCAGTCCGGCACGAGTAATCGTGCCCTTGCCCTCCCCTTTATTTTTAATTGACCGAGCAAAAAGATATACCAAACAAAAAAACGAAAGGAACTGAAACATGTATAAAATGTGCCGTGATCGCGGTTGGAGAGACCAGGAAGACGGCTGTTGCTGGAATTCGCGAAGCTTTCGATACCTTACCGAAGTGGACGAAGATGAGGAAATCTGCGAAGAATACACGAACCGGATGAAGAAACCCAGGACGCGTAATGGTAATGAAAACTCCTAAATGCTGGATGTGCGGACAAAAGCTGACCACAAACTGGATACCTTCTGTGGTGGATTATCACACCGGATGCTACCGCGTTGGATGCCGTCATTGCGGCTGGGCAACTTATCTTACAAGCGCAACGGAGGAACAGGCGATAAATTCCGCGAAAGAATTCATGGCAAAGATTCCTCCCGCCATGCGGGTGCGGGCAGGGGATACCGTTCTCATGCGGTTCGGGGAAGAGACCAAAAGCGTAAAAATACAAGCCGTAACCAATACGACCCTCTTTGAAACCGATAAAGGAATCGTATCCCCGGACAGCATCGAAAAATGGCCCTGGGAATTCGAACAGAAAGGAGGGGATGAATAATGAAACGGAACCCTCACATCATCGTACAGCAGGTTTGTCCCGTGAAGAAAATTGACAATGGGAAATACGAAGTGCAGGCCGCGATTGTCCACCACAAAGGGATTATCGCCCGATTTCGCATGGAGTACCCCACGAAACGGCATGCCCGGTGGGCGCGGCACCTTATTTGCACGACAAGGAATCATACCCGCAGGCGGGTATTTGGTGAATTAAAGGCTATCATCGACGGAAAGGAGAACAAACAATGATGCAGAACACATTTTATTGGGAGGCCGCCCGGTACATATCCGTGGCGATCATACCCGGTGCGGGGGCAAGGTATTTCACTTACGCCAACGAATCTGACGCACGCCGCCATGAAACCAGCATGAGGGAGTGGCACGGCTCCCAGGGCAGAATCACATATTACACCATCCAAGACGCCGGGAACATCCTGCGTGCGGCGGAACATTGGACCATGTGCCGGGATTGTAAACGATGCCGCCCCTCCCAGCCCCATCTTCACCAACCGGGAAAACAGCATGAATGCGACCTCCTGGGAACGGATGGGCACTGGTACGTGGACCCGGAGAAGGACGGCCGCGCCTGGGGAACCAGAAAGGAGGAAGAAAATGAAGCTAAATCCTGAACAGAAGACTGTTTATGAATATGGAAAAGCAGTCAAGGACCTCAGCAGCATAATTAAAGAGATTCGCAATAAGGCCCGAACGCGGTTTGCAACGGAGTATCACGAGCTACCTCTACAATATCGTGCAGAGTTATTGAATTATTTTGGTTTTGAGACCTTTGTTGATGAAGTTCGATATAGGCGGGCCGAGTGCCGAACGTGGATGGACGTATACAAAAGGAACTGTGAAAACTGTAAATACTTTTCGAGGGGAAAAACGGAAGAACCTTGCGTAGAATGTTCGGAACTCTACGACGCGGGAATACCGGAGTACTGGGAGCCGAAAAAGGAGGGAAAAAATGAAACTGACGCCTGAACAGAAAGTATTTATCGAATACGGAAAAGCAAGAAAAGCTCTTGAGATAGCTAAAAAACAATTAGCGAAAGAAATGCACCGGTATTCATCCCGGCATCAGGCGCGGGATTATAATAATCTTGATATTTTAATCCGGGATGTCTGGCGGAAGCGTGCCGCGTACCGGGACTGGGTGACAGTCCCTCCGGCGAACCGTAATTGCGAGAATTGCGCTAATAGCGTAGTTAAGCCGATTCCGGAAGTTTGTAAGATTTGCATGATGCCTAAATTATCCGACTGGAAACCTATAAAATGGGATAAATAAAATGACACCTGAGCAAAAAGCATATAAAGAGTACGGAAAAGCTCTTGAGAGGATGAATGCGTCCAAAAAGGAGTTGATAAAAATTTGGCGCAGCAATGAGAACGTCAAGGGGCGTATTGGCACGGCTCTTATTGTGGGGCCTTGGCACAAACAAAATGTCATAGACGCGTGGAAAAAACGGGCCGCATGCCGGACATGGGCGTGGATACCCATGAATGAACGTTATTGTGATAATTGCCTGTATTATCGCGACCCTATCTTATATGGGCCTCGCAGAAAATGTGCCCATTACCCGGAACCTGTCAAATGGAAACCTAGAAAAAAGAACGAAAACTAATGAAAAAGAATACTGAACAAACAGCCTTTTATTGGTACGGATTTTATAAAGCCTGCCTGAAATTAAAAATTAAAGAGGCCCGCAATTATGCTGAGTGTGAATACGGGAGGCAATACGGTGAGCTGGCATCAGCGGGGCGGGAAGAGTGCCTGGTATATGCCGGGGTCAGGTCTTACATTATTCTGACCCGAAGAGCGCGCCGCTCATGCCGGTTATTTGGCATACCCAGCGCTGAACGGTCATGTGTTAATTGTGCGTATGTCGATTTATTGCGTTACCAGCCGCCATGTAATAATTGCCTTCGTTCCCCGTATGCCGTGCATGGAGAAACGACCGACGATGCCTGGAAGCCGATTGGAAAATGGCAAAATCCATAACAAGCGGGCTTGATTTTTCAGCCTGTAAACTATAAGCTGGGGCCGTTTCCCCCGGCAGAAAAAGGGAAAGGGGAACAGGCGTTCTCTCTTTCCTTTTTTCAGGCTTGGAATCTGCGTTGGTATTGCCGCAAGCCGCAAGGGGGGATGGAAAGACAGATACCCCCGCCATGCAGGAAGAAAAGCCCAATACACCCGCCAGACCCGCCCCGCACCGAGCCAGGAAAAGACACAGGCCCATTCCCGTGCCGGGTGATTTGCCGGCCCCTCCGTCCAACAGGATTATTGGCCGTATTGTCTCTGACGACAGTGTCCGGCAAAAAGCCCTGGAAGTTCAGCGGGCGGCACAGGCGCAGAAAAAGAAGGAAGAACAGGAAGCTTTTTTAACTGCCTACAGGGATTCGTTCGCCCTGCCGCACATTGCCGCGAAAAAATGCCGGATTTCCGTTACCAAGCATAACCAGTGGTTCAGTACGGATATGGACTACCGCCGCCGGGCTGAGGAAATCAAGGAATTCTGTGCTGAGCATTTGCAGGCGAAAATGTACAAGAGTGCCCTTGCCGGTGACGGCCAGATGCTCCGGTATCTGGACCAGCGCCGGATTGCCGCTGAGCAGAGCGCGGCGTTGAAGATTGCCGTCGAACACTCCGGAACGGTCGGATGTTCCTTCACGTCGGAGGAAGAAATGAAAGAGAAAACCGGGTTTACTGTGCGTCGCATGGAACATACCTTGAAAATGCTTGCCGACTACGCTCCGGAAGCGCTGCGGCAGATTCTTGTCGCCCCAAACGAAATACCGGACAAGGCCCCGGACCTCAGAAAGATGGGGAGGAAGCCTTCGGAGAGGCGTAAATCCCTGTAATGGCAGGGCGGGCGTAAGAGCTTCTTTTTTCCTGTTTTCCGTTTTTCATTTTTTCCTTTTTCCATGCACCAGGACACCGACGCAGACAATGCCGCCAGCCAGAGCCGGTTGAACGAAACCGCCATGCTGATTCCCCGGCTGCTGTTAAAAGCCCGTACTGATTTTATTGCATTTTTACTTGCCATTTCCGACGACGAATCCGGCTACATCCTGTCCCGGATGCACCTGTTTATCGCAGGCAAGCTCAACGATACCGTCACCCGGAAGGACGTGCCGAGGAATTACACTATTTCCGTACCACCCCAGCACGGGAAGTCCTCCCTGATTGTGCGGTATGTCGCGTGGCTGGTTGGGTCTTATCCCAGATTGTGCGTTGCCCTGACCGGCTTCTCCGCTGAATTGATGGGTCAGATGCTCCGGCAGGTCACATCCATTATGGATTTGCCCGTGTACCAGGTAATTTTTCCCGGAGTGAAAGTGAAGCCGAAGGATGACCGCTGGGACTATAAACGGTTCACCAATGACGCTATTATTTATGCTAAGCCGGCAGGCTCCAAGCTGACCGGGAGGCGGGTGGACATCCTCATTATTGACGACCCCCACGCCGGACGTGCCGAAGCCGAATCCCCCACTATCCGCAACCGCGTTGTGCAGTGGGCAGTCGCAGACTGCTTTTCCCGCCTTTCGCCTCATTGGCGGGTGTTTGTCATTGGAACCCGGTGGCACCCGGAAGACCTCATTGGGCATCTCACCGGGCGGGAATACAATAAACGACTTGAAATGCTTGGCAATACCGCCATGAAATTTGAAGTCATCAAGATTCCCGCTATCTGCGAAGACCCGGCTACCGACCCTCTGGGGCGGAAGGCTGGGGAAGCGGCATTCCCGGAAGAGCGTGACTTGGAGTTTTTAACGTCCATCCGTGGGGCCATGACCACGACGGAGTGGAAATCTCAGTATCAGCAGGAGCCGGTCACATCCAAGGGCGGGCAGGTCAACGCGGATGATTTCAACCTCATTTCCCCGGAGGAAGTGCCGTGGAGCGAACTGACGGCCATAGGCTCCGGCTGGGACTTGGCCGCAACCGACAAAACGGCATCTGACTGGACCGTGGGCACGTGCGGGGCGCGGACAAAGGACGGCCGCCTGTATATTTTTGACCAGTTCCGCAAACAAATGCAGATTCCAAAACTGCTTCCGGCCATTGAAGCCCGCGCCCTGGCGTGGAAAGACATGTACGGGGCCAATCAGCTGGGCGTGGAAGGTGTGGGGGGCATGGTAGGATATTACCAGCAGCTCCGGCAAATGCTCCTGGGAAAAATCAGCGTGCGGCTCAAAAATCCCCCGGTCAAAGGAGGGGGAAAATTGGTGCGGGCGCAAAACTGGCTGGCTCTGGTGGAGGCAAAAAAAGTGTATCTGGTACAGGCCCCCTGGGTGCGGTCGTTTTTGGAAGAGGTGGAAGTATTCCCGGACGGGGACCACGATGACCAGGTGGACAGCGTATCCATTCTTTACGAGCTTCTGTTTCTCTCCGCCCGCATTCTGGTCGGATAGGCCGTCAATAAAATTTGCAATGATTGCAAATTTCAGAGACTACGGTCAAAAAGCTTTTTTCCTTTACTTTTCACTTTTCCGGCACAAACAATACCAGCCCATGAAGTTCCACAGCCTTTTCATGCTTTTTACGCTCCGTGGCCCTCCCCGCCCTGTTTTTCAGCTTGTCCCCCAGGCAATCCGCGAACGGTCGGATGCGCGAGGACGGGAACGCGTCATTTCCCGCGTCTGAAATAAATGGCTTTCACCATCAGGCGCAATCTCCGCATTTCCTTTTTCTGTTGCCTTCGCCGGATTGCCCCCTCGTCAGGAAGGGAACGGCAAACCGTAACTATAAACAAAAAGATAGAGATGACAGTTCAAACCTTACCGGCAACTGTGCCGGACAGCGCTTCTGCGGCCCTGCGCGTCGTCATGAAGCCCGTGGAATCCATTCACCCCTACGAAAACAACCCCCGCCACAACGACAGCGCGGTTCCCTGCGTCAAAAACTCAATTCAGGAGTTTGGCTTCAAGGTTCCGATTATCGTCGATGAAGCCGGAAGCATTGTCTGCGGCCACACGAGGTACAAGGCGGCCCTGGAATTGGGCATGAGCCATGTGCCTTGCATTGTCGCTTCGGATTTGACCCCAAAGCAGATTCAGGCGTTCCGCCTTGTCGATAACAAGGTGTCGGAGTTTTCAAGCTGGGATTTTTCCAAACTTGAAATTGAGATAGGGGAGCTGGATGCCGAATTTAATCTTGATGACTTCGGTTTTTTCTCCGATTCAGAGCGGGCGGGAAGCTCGCCGGCGGATGCGGGCAGTGCCGCAGAAATGCAGGATGATACTGCGAGGGATGACCGGAATATCTATACAGGACGCGTCATACTCCGGTTTATGAAATTACCGGGGATTGTCCAAAAACCGAAGAGCTGGTTGACCGCACCAGAGCGGAATCCCTGCTGGAAGAGATTGACCGGACCCCAGGGCTTCCGGATGCCGTGCGTGACTTTTTGCGTATTGCCGCCATGCGGCACTATGTCCTGCGTTTCGACAGGATAGCCGAGTTTTACGCCCATGCGGTCCCTCCTGCGCAGCGGCTCATGGAAAACTCCTGTCTGGTCATTATTGATTATGACCGCGCCATTGAACTTGGATATGTGCAAATGGCACGTGCCCTGGCCGATGAATATGACCGAGAATACCCGGAAGGGGAAGAACAGGAAGGAGGCGGCGAATCATGATGCGGCACTCTGATTTCTGCGTCCTGATTATTTCCCATGGACGGGCCGGGAGGGTGAAAACCCTGAACGCGCTTGAGCGTTTTGGCTACAGCGGCCCCTGGTACATCATTATCGACAATGAGGATTCACAGGCCGGAGACTACCTTAATTGCTACGGGAGTGACCACGTTGTTGTTTTTGATAAACCCCTTGAGGCATCCAGGCTGGACATAGCGGATAATTTTACAGGCCGTCTTGGGCGCAAAAGCACCGTGTACGTACGCAATGCGAGCTTTGACATTGCCCGCCGCCTGGGATTCCGGTATTTCATGGCGCTGGACGACGATTACGACTATTTCCGTTTCGTATTGGACAGCAACCGCCGCTATACTTGCCGGCGCTGTACCTGTCTGGACACAATTCTTGACATCTGCCTCGATTACTTCACCCGTACACCGGCCCTTGCCACCATAGCGTGGCTTCAAGGCGGCGACCTGCTGGGAGGGGCCAACTCCAACAGCCTTTTCAGCCTCCGGCGAAAAGCCATGAACAGTTTTATCTGTGACACGGAACGCCCCTTTTCCTTCATGGGCCGGTTTAATGAAGACGTGAACACCTACATCACTCACGGAAACCGGGGAGTGGTCATGTTCTCAATTACGGAATTGGCGCTTAACCAGGCCAGCACCCAGCAGACGACGGGAGGGATGACGGAAGCCTACCAGGAAAACGGAACCTACGTGAAATCGTTTTACAGCGTCATGCATATGCCGTCTGCGGTGAAAATCCGGACAATGGGCGAACATTACCGAAGAATCCACCATGCTATTACATGGAATAATTGTGTGCCGAAAATCATTCGTCCGGAGTATCGGAAACCGGATATTGTGCGGGGTGACAGAAGAAAACGCGGCAGGAGCCGAAAAAAACTGCTTGCAATTCCGGCCCCTTAATAGGATATTGCTAGTGTTACCCGCTCAGCGGGAACCCGACAACAACCAATAATAGCTGCTATCCAAAAAAGACAAGCCCCCGGCCCTTTCCTGCATCCCACCCGCGTATCGGATTGCCTGTCATGCGTACCGCAGGAAACCGGGGGCTTGTTTTCTTTCCCCCTTCTGGGTATAACGTCGGCGTTATGATTGCCTTGAATACTCCTATTGCCACCATACCGGGGCGCCGGTACTGCATCACCACAGTATCTTCCGTCCAGGTGATTGCCGTCATTGATGACGAAGAGTTTGATTTGCTGGGGGGCCTTCCTATTACTGGCCAGGCGCAATTTGTCGCCCCCACGGACCACATTGAGGTGCGTGACGCGTCAGCCCCGGAAGAAGGGGCGGCGGCCAGCGCATCGGAATCATCCCCAGAAACGTCAAGCGTCATGTTTGACGGCTCTGCAACGCCCCTTGCCGGAGACGCGGCTTCCGTGTCCGGGAGCATCGTCGAAATTGTACGCGGTTGACAAGCTATCCCGGATTTGGCAGGATGCTCCCTGCATGCGCGACGCGCTTCAAAGGCGTGGATTGAGGCGATAAGGGCATGCTTTCGCAGGGTGTAGGGTGTGTGGCGTAAGTGTGACCGCCGCCTTCCTCTGCGGCAAACGGGAACAACAAAAAAGGGGATGCCCTTCCTTTTTTCCAGGATGGCCGCAGTTTTCCGCTGTGGGGAAAGAAGGAAGGGTATTTTTCCGCCTCCAATTTTTCTTTTTACTCTTTGTGCCTGATGCAGATTCCTCCCCCCCCCGATAAATGCCGAATGCACTGTATCATTCCCCTGAAAGCACGCTCCATGCGTTGCCCTGGAAAAAATTTTAGAACCTGCAACCCGTATCTTTCCGGGGGCCTGATTCCGCTGTGGGAAGTGTCGGCCCGGTACGTCAGGGGCGAGGGATGGGAACCGGTTATTTCCTGTGACAGTCCGGAATTATTGCATGCTATTTCCCGGCGAGGATATGAACGCACTGTTTTATGGCATCCCGACCCGGAATCCCCATATATGCAGGGCCACATCAGTCAGGTTGCCGCGCAGATTAACGCCGGGGATTCCAACCTGCTTTGCATAGTCCAGGCAACTTCCCCGGTAAGACGGCCCGGCCTGCTTCGGGACATGCACGCCCTAATGTCCTTCGATACCGATATTCAGGCGGCTTTTACGGGAGAACGCCTGAAAATTTGCGGTGTCTTGAATGGCTCTCTTTTTGGACAGGATGAAAGCCAGTCCGCCCGGTACTGGTACGACCACTATGACGGGGCGCTTCTCCTGCTGCGCTATGATACTCTGAAACGCTGCCCCCCCCGAACGGTCGTGCATCCAGGGCTGCTGTCCGGCCCCGGTGATAAAGTGGCCGTGTTTTACCAGACCCTGCCCTGGTCATTCCAAATCGACACGGAAGACGATTATTCCTTTTATCTGCAACTGCGGCGGCCTGATGCGGAAAAACAGTCAGCCTTCCGCAAACGGTCGAACCCGTACCGGGTATATACAAAAAGCGCAGCCCCTGATGAATTGGCATGATTGTATTGGTAGGAAATGCCCAGGAATCTGAACACCGGCTTAAAGACTGCTCCGCTTTTATTGATTCCGGCAAGCCCCGGCTGGTTGTAAGGGTATCGAAAATGTGCAACTATGATTCCGGAAAGACCGGAACGCGCTGTGACTGGGTGTTCCTCAATCCTAATCCTATGTACTGGACATTTCCGCCAGAGCGCCGCCATTGGAATGTGCTTGCCGGGGCCAGTAAAATCATCATCACCTATCCCCCTCCCGGAAGCCTGAAAGAAGGGCCTTGCGTTCCTCCGTACTGGCAAAAGGAAGAATACCGGTTTCTGCACCAGCACCCTTTTCTGGAATATTTGCCGGAGGCGGTGTTCCGGGAAGGGATGGACCGGCGGCTGACGACGTTCGGATTTGCCCTGTGGGTGCTTTCGCGGCGTTTCCCGCATGAGCAGATAGCCCTGCATGGGTGCATTACCTCGCAGAATGCGTGGCGCCGTGTCCGCTGGTGCCTCTGGCACAATGGCGTTGGCGAGTTTGCCCTGTATGCCAATCTGTCCCGGAACGGTCGGATTTTCAGGCTGGACGGTGGCGGATTATGCTTTAATGAGGATTGAAACCATGCTAAGAATCCATGAGAATTTGCAATCATTGCAAATTTCAAAAATCATTTTTACACATGGAAATTGTAGATATTGCCGTAAAAGACCTGGTTCCTTACGATAAAAATCCGCGCCGTAATGATGAAGCGGCCGTCAAGGTGGCGGAATCCATTAAACAGTTCGGCTTTAAGATTCCCCTTGTGGTTGACCGCAATAATGTTGTTGTCTGCGGGCACACTCGCTTGAAAGCCGCAAAAAAGTTAAAGCTTAAAACTGTTCCCTGTATTCTCGCTGACGATTTGTCGGAAGACCAAATCAAGGCGTTCCGTCTGGTGGACAACCGGACGGCGGAAATCGCCGAATGGGATTTTGCCCTTCTGGAAGAAGAGCTGGCGGACGTGCGGCTTGACATGACCGCCTTTGACTTCGACGGGCTTTTGCCGGAAGAAGAGGGTGGGGGCGAAAACGGTCAGACCTCGGCGGGAACCGGGAATGTAGGGGAGGAAGAAAGTGCATCACCGGAGTCGCAAACTGCGGAAAATATGTACACGCAGCGCATCGTCACTCCGGTTTATGAGGTTACCGGAGATTGCCCGGAAGTGTCTTCCCTGGTGGACAAGGGCAAAGCGGAAGCGCTGCTGGAATCCATTGACCAAGCCCAGGAACTCCCGGACGATGTGCGGGAGTTTTTACGCATTGCCGCCGCCAGGCATTATGTTTTGCGTTTTGACCGCATCGCCGAATACTACGCCCACGCCCCGGTCCATATTCAGCGGCTCATGGAGGATTCCTGTCTGGTTATCATTGATTTTAACAAAGCCATTGAGCAGGGATATATCCGCATGTCCGAACGATTGGCCGCGCTGGCCAGCATAGACGAACAGGGCGCAACGGAAGAAGAAGACGAAGCGGACGAATAACACAGGCCGCTTTGATTTTTTTACCGCAATAACTTTTCTTTTTTTATGCTGACGCATTCCGATTTTTGCACGTTTATTTTGTCTCATGGACGGCCAAACAATATCAGAACCCTGCACCCGTTGCTAAACACCGGAAATTACAGCGGCCCCTGGTACATCATTATCGACAATGAGGACCCCACGGCGGAAACCTACTATCAGCTTTACGGCTCCGACCGGGTAATCATGTTTGACAAGGAGGCCGAAGCCCGCCGTCTGGATATCGCAGATAATTTCATCCACATGAGCCGCAAGACCATTACCTATGCCCGCAATGCCTGTTACGACATTGCCAGAAACTTGGGCTACACGTATTTTTGGCAGCTGGATGACGATTATTGCCGGTTTCGGTACGTGACCGACCAGGCCGGAAAATACGTGTACCACAGCATCCGCCACCTGGACGAAGCGTTAAACGCGACTCTTGATTACTATAAAAGCGTTCCTTCCCTGACCCTGTTGTCCTGGATGCAGGGCGGGGATTTACTGGGCGGCGCCAACAGCCAGTCTCTGACTGTGGTGAAGCGAAAAGCCATGAACAGCTTTATTTGCTCTACCGAGCGCCCCATAAAGTTTCGGGGCCGGATGAACGAGGACGTAAACACCTATGTTTCCGAGGGCAACCGGGGAAAGCTCATTATGATGGCGAATTGTGCCGGCATTTTACAGACCCCCACCCAGATTAACGACGGAGGAATCACGGAACTTTACAGGTCTTGCGGCACTTACACCAAAGCAATGTACACTGTGATGCACATGCCCTCAGTAACTACAGTGGGCATGATGCACAGCACTTTTCCCCGGATTCACCACACGATAAACTGGAACAATTGCGTTCCGAAAATTATCCGGCAGGAGCTTAAAAAATAGAGCTTTTCCGGGAAGAAAGACCCTTCAGCTATCGGCCCTGTCTGGATATTAGCCCAGCAGGGCCGCAGTATATCTTTCTCTTTTTCTCCAATTTGCAATCATTGCAAATTTTTTTCTCAAAAAAGATTCTTTTTCTCTTGCAATTTATAAAAAATAATGCTAAATTACATTCATCAAAGGGAGGGAATAACCCTCCTGCAACAAAAAACTGAAAGTTAAAACATAATGAAGACTGCAACTACCATTTACCGCTGGACCGCCAAAACCTCTTCCAGATGCCTTGGCCGTTATTATACCGCCAGCACCCTGCTTGAAGCCATTAAGGCGGGAAAAGAATTTGTGGCCCGTGAGTTCCATGGGACGGGTTCCATACTTATTGAAGCTTCCCTGGACGGAGGAAAAACCTGGCACGTTAATCGCGAATACAGACGCGACCGTTATACCCAGATGCGCTGGACAGCGGAAGTTTTCTATTGATACCCCCTTCCCCGGCTGGAAATCATATCTGGCCGGGGGATAAACCTGACTTCATTATTATTTACTTAAATCATAAAGAAAAAACCATGAACAGAAACGTAACTAAAACCGTAACCCATCATATTCTTCCCTGTCTGGGCCTTTTGATTGTTGAAGCCGTCTCCTGCGTGCTCGCCGTCTATGGCATTGTTATCCTGCTTGGATATGACGCGCCTTCCCTTTACTGTGTGCTATCCGGGATTCTGAAAGCTATCGCGCTGGTAATATTGCTTCTCATTAGCGTGGGAAGCCTGGTGGGTATTGTGGGTGTGGCAGCGCGTCTCTTTTCCTCAAATTGCCGTTGCCAGGAAGAAGACAGTGGTGAAATTAACCGATGACTATGAAAAAAGAAGAACTTAAATGCTTTATACGCGGGCAAGCATTAGAATTAGTTGATGCCTCTGCTCAAAAGGAGCATATGGATTATGGCAGGCACAATGACCGTCCGTTTTTTAATGTCTGCCGTGAATGTCAACAACTTATCGACAAATGCCTTATAGAATTTGAGCAGAAATTTCCAGATGAAGACGCTTAAATGTCCAGTGTGCGGGAAAATTTTAGATTTAGTTGACGACCATTCGCTGATGGTGCATATGGGTAATTTTCATTATGAAAACCGCTCTGCTTTTTATTATGTCTGTCGCAAGTGTCAAATAGCGACTGAATATGGGAAATCGAAGGGAGAAGCCTGGGAGAAAGCTAGACGACTTATCGACAAGTGCCTTGGAAAATTTGAGCAGAAAGGATTAAAACAATGAAATATCTTAAATGTCCGATGTGTAGTAAAGGGTTGTTTATCTATTCTATGTATAAGTATTTTTATTATAGGTGTAGTTGTGGTTTTACTACCCCTCCGGCTACACGAATAGGTGAAGCACAGAAAAAGGCTGAAAAATTTATTACTGAATTTCCACCAATCATGCGGGTACATCCGGGAGATAAACTGCAATTAGTGGAGTTGGAGGACTATGCTACAGTCGTATCGGTAGATATAGATAACGGAAAAATTTATACTGATAAAGGTTACTGTTACCTTCCCGGCGTTATTAAATGGCCCTGGGAACTTGAGCAAAAAGAAGAAAGAGACAAACAATGAAAACACCTAGATGTCCGCTGTGCGGAGAAGAATTAGCGCTGTCTGTACAAAGCTACGGATTTGAATACGTTTGCTGGAAGTGCAAATGGCAAACCGCTTCACTCTGCCCCACCAGGCAAGGAGCGGAAAAAGCAGCTCAAAAACTAATCTCCAAGTTCCCTCCCATCATGAGAGTTCATCCTGGCGATAAGCTTCATGACAAGTGGCGCGGACTGGTCACGGTTGAGTCCGTTGACAAGGAAGACTGCGTAATCACAGTACGAACTGTCAAGGGGAATGTATCCCGTACTTATTGCGATGATGTTAATGAATGGCCTTGGGAAATCGAACAAGAATAAATTATGGACATAAATGAATTGTTAGAAGATAGGGATAACGGGCTTGTTCCGTTAGACGGGCGCAGTTATGATATAGCTACATACGCTGGACAACTACGGCAGGCCCGGAATCTTTTACTGGGTTCCCTGCCCGCTGAAACAGTAGCGCGCATGTCGGATAATGAAGCGCTTCAAACTTTGGTTGACTGCAAGAATCTCGTTCCAGTCGCCGCCTCCTATAAAGACGGCATAGACGATGAAGTTATCTTTCTGGTTCCGGCGGAAATATTGAAGAGGTGCAGGGTTCTGCAACGCTGAATGATTTTCCGGCAAACCACGCTATGAACGGAAAAACATAAGAAAAAAGGAATCATGCAATGACCGATATTCTTCTATCTATCAAAAAGCCGTTCTCCGACCTCATTTTGTCGGAGGAAAAGAAATGGGAGCCGCGGAAAACCGAACCCCGCGCCATGAAAAACGGCCCCATAACGCTCTGGCTTTATGAATCCGGGAAGGATGGGGCGCATGCCATCATTGGAAAATGCCAGACAAAGCATGCGCTGCCCATGCTCCAACAGCTGGACAACTGGCAGCGCCTGTGGATGATGCGGGAAGCCTGCATCACGGAAGAATACCTGTCTTCCTACATCCCCTGCCGCGCCTGGAACCTTACCAGCCCCGTGCGGCTTCCCTACGCCGTACCGCTTTCTGAAATCGGCCTGGCCCGCCCTCCGCAGTCCTGGCAGTACCTCACTGAAGAACAAGCAGCGCTTTTGCGATGAAAAACCCTATAAAATTTCTACAGCACATGATTACCGGCATACAGACTGCCACCCCCCCCACCTCTACTACCACTACCGCCGCCGAAGAAACCCCGGAGAGGCAGACATACAGGAATCTCCGGCAGGCATGGAGATATTACTACCGCACCCACAAGGTGGATTTGGCTATCCTTTACCAGTTAACCAGCCTGCGCGACCGGCTGGACCCGGACAAAGACCCGGAACAGTACGCCCATGCGGTGAAGGCGGTGGAGGCCATCAATGGTGTCCTGGCTCAAAACCGGATTATCCAGACACGCATTTCCGCCCTGATGACCGACTGCCGGAAAAAGTACGAGAAAAACAGAACGCCCCATCATGAACAGTAATTTTGAAATACCGCCCCAGGAACTTTATGTTGACTGGCCGGAACAGCCCTGGCCCCGCCTGTCAGGGCAGCTTGACCGAAGCAAGCTCTGCCGCGAATTGCTGGACGCGCTGAAACATCTTTCAGATAAGGCGAAACTCCGTATTGGGCCGTCCGGGACCGACAGCAAGAAAGTACATTATGCCTGTGAATCCAGATACACCCGTCTGATAGCCTCTGACTGTGTGGCACTGGCCGTCATTACCCGGAAACGGTTGGAAGCTGACAAGCCGGCAGGCTATTGCGGACATATTGCGACAAAATCGGGAAGAATCTACCCCGACAAGCCGAACTACTTCACGCGGTTCTGGAAACGGTCGATGCCCGGCAGCCCGGAATGCGCCATTGCCATCAATTACGATACGTGCATTGCCAGCCTCGAACGGTTTGCCTTTTTCGCCAATATGGCCGACTCCGGCCAAAACTGCCGCGCGGAAAATTGCTATTTTGGCGCAACAAACCGCCGTGGAAACTTTATTGCCGTCCATCCGCGCTATATCGGCAATTTTCTCCGGCTGGTGGAAATCCCGCACCGCCATCTTGGCGGCCGATTGAAAATGACCCTGCGCGTTCCCGCCGCGCAGAGCGGCCCTCTGCGTTTTTCCTTCCTGGCGGGCAAGAACGCGGGCGATTGCTATATTCTGGACTACGCCGTAATGCCGTTCTGGCATAAACATCCCCTCAAAAGCTTCCGCCGCGTGACGCTGAACCGCTTCCAGATAGGCAGCTGGGCGGGGAAGAACAAGCCCTGAAAAATTTGCAATGATTGCAAATTTTGAAAAAGCGCGCGGGATGCCATATGTGCGGGGTTCCGTGCGCTTTGCGGTTTGACAGCCTGCGCGTCTTGAAACAAAGTGTGCTTGTATGATTCAAGCCGCCCATTTTGACATCAAGACCGTTACCGGACTCCGGCAGGCGCTGGTACTGTCCGCAGAGTACGAAAATGAGCCTTTCCCTCTTGAGGGCTATACCCTCCACGGCAGTATCGGGACATACCCAAGAATGGATTTGAAATGTTCCGTGGACGAAAACGGTCGCGCCCGGATTGAATGGGATTCCGTGCCTCCGGGGAACTGGAAATATGATGTGTTTCTCATCAGCGCCAGCAACGATGAAACCCCCCTCATGGAAGGGACTTTCACCGCCCTTCCAAGAATCACCCCCGTTCTGGACGATGAATCCGTCAATGATGAGGTTGGCGGGGTTCTGCGCCTGCCTTCCGGGAACGAGGGGACTATCACCTTGGAGGTTGACGGCGGATTCGTCTCAAAAGAATACGCGGCCATTGCCAAGGACGCGGCGGACAAGGCCCAACAGGCCCTTGAGGCCATCCCAGAAGTGGACGCCTCCGGCAACATGACGTTGTCCGGCACTATTACCGCTACGGCGGCTACTATCAACGGGCCTCTGGTCGTCAACAACCCGGACGGAAGCGGAAGCGACGGAACCCTGAATCAGATTTACGGAATCACCCGGTTTTACCAGTCCGTTGATCTCCGGTCGGGCGGCTGGCTGCGCGGAACCTTCATGGTAGAGACCGGCATCCTGAATATTTCCCAGGGAGCCAGCTTCAACTGCGCGGGGGCGGCCACGTTCTCAAGCGCCATTAACGCCAATGGAGGCGTCAACATCCCGCTTGCCGTGGGAGCGCCAACGGCCACGGGGGGAGTTAATCGCCTGTACGCCGCCGGGCTGGCCGGCGTGACGGGCCTCTTTACCCTGCCGGCTTATCTGGACACGGGCGCGGTGACGGCGACGGGGACGGCGGCAACTACCGTTCTCATCCCCGGACAGTATGCACAGACGAACGTGCGTGCCGGGACGCACAGCACGATTGTGCATTATTTTGCAGGGCCCAAGGGACAATGGAATTATACCAGTTTTGCGGGTTTTGCCATTCCCTGGCAATTAACGTCCGCGGGCAAATTGACCGTGGGCATTGGGCGGGGGTCAAAGACGGTACGGAAAGATTTAACGCAGGAATCGTACAGCATCATCCCCGGCAATGAACTGGCCTATAATACCGGCGAAATTCTTGATATTACGTTTGATAATGCGCGCGATCTGGCGCGCGGCGGATATGTCATCCGCGTGCGGGAAATCTACGCAGCCGAGACCGCGCGGATCTGGAAGGTAAAGACCACAACCAGCTTTATCCCGGCGACGCAAAACGAGCCAATTCCCTATATTGTCAATAAAGTCATTTATCATCAATATGCCCCCCGATCGTACAATGCCGGGGATTATGGGGACGCCTATGGCTCATTGTATTTGCTGACAGGCGGGGGAAGCAGTCAGCAACTTTGGAAGATTGCCGCGGTGCGCGGCGTGACCACCTTTGAAACGGGCACGGGGTTTTCCTCCATTGTGACAGATATACCGGGAATTTCCGGTGGATCTGTCAACGTGTTTGTTGGGGCGGCGGAGCGCACCAACTACCAGCCGGGGAATGAGAACCCGGTTTATTACGCTCTGGAAGCTCTGGCTGTCAATGCCATTGAATCCGAGGAAACGGCTGATTTTGAAGATATTAACATTCCGATAGAATGAATAACGCAGAAATACAGATTCAGTTCCCCAAGCCGGGCAACTGGCAGGAATTCACCTTGACGCCCATTTACCATGCCGCGGGCGGTTATAGACCTCCGGCCCGCTATACAGCGGACGAGATACCAGCGGATCAGGCTTCGGCAATGGCCGCCGTCGTGTCCGCGCTGGTGGGCATGGGTGAGGACTGGCAGGCGGTGCAGGTTTGGGCGCGGCTGAAAGAATTCTACGCCCCGGAATCGGATGACCCTATGCGGACGGCGGAAACCGTGGAGTTGACCGTGGAGGCCGTCAACTCTCAAGGGGGCCGCCGGATTTTCACGTCCCGTGACTACTCCGAATTTACGGTTGCTTCACCCGCCGCCGTGGATTTTTTCAAATACTTTACCAAACATAAATAACATGAATATCAATAAACAAGACATAGAAAAGGCCCTACAGGCGGCATCCGCCCGTTGGGGGAATTGGGTTAAGTACGTGATTGCCGCCATTATCGGCGCGGCGGCCGCAGCCGGTTGCATCACCGTCACCGGATGCGGGCATTCCGTGAACGTCACCCCGAACCGTACGGAGGTATGCAGGGACGGCTCCTGCCTGGTGCTGGAACCGGGGCATATCTCCTATAGTCAAGCACAGCCGGAAACGGACGTTCCGCCCGTTGTTCAGATCGTACCTTCCAAGAAATAAGGCCATGTGCAAACCCCTCAAGGAATATCTGGGAGTGATCCGCGATTATACGCGTGAGATCGTCACTTTCGGCGGTTTTGTGATAGCCGTGTTCATCTACCTGGATTTCCGCGAGGTGGTGAAGGAACAGGCTACCAACGCGGCCCATACGGCGGAGATCCTGCGGACGATGGATACCCGTCTCCAGCATTTGGAGAATTACCACCAGCAACAGCTTAAACAGCGAGATTAATTCCAACTGTAAAGTTTTTCTTACAAGTTCCCTTTATCTCATAGCCAATAGTTTACAAT
>OHGR01000052.1_pt1 | contig 86150 bp, 82 predicted proteins | sample 1567911 | NCBI WGS metagenome assembly OHGR01 (sample SAMEA3879552, study PRJEB24766) | human gut metagenome | biome: human-associated habitat; feature: feces | place: USA | collected 1985/1987
AGGGCGACCGCCGGAAAATTCGGAGTGTCGCCCGCAACGGTCAAGAAGGTGGTGAGCGAAAATCCTATATTAAAGGACGTGCTTGAGGCGATGAGGGGAAACGCCCCGCAAAGCTCTCAGATTTATCTGCAGCAAAAGCAGGAGCTGATATACGGGATAATTAACAAGTGCCTGTCGCTTTTGAACGACGATGAAAAACTTCAATCGGCGACCTTGCCTCAGATAGCGAGTGCAATGTCAACGCTGTTTGAGAAGTTTGCATTGTCGGGCGACAGCGACGACGATTTTGAAACGGATCCGCTCAGCGAGAGCCTTATGGAGCTTGGCAGGAGCTTAAACGATTCAAAGGCGGACGAGCAGTCCGATGAGTACAACACCTGATAAAGGTGCAACACATGTTAAAAGGAGAGAATCTTATGATAAGCGAAAAGCAAAAAAGAATACTTGCTTTTTCATACTCCGACTATGACGCGCTCATATGCGACGGAGCGATTCGCTCCGGAAAGACACGTATAATGACTGTGGCGTTTATCGACTGGGCGATGAGGCAGTTTTCGGACAAGCGTTTCGGCATATGCGCAAAGACAATAGACTCTGCGATAAAAAACGTGGTTTTGCCCTACATGTCCATGAGCTATGCCAAAAAGAGGTATCGGATAAAGTGGAGAAAGAGCGAAAAGGTTCTTGAGATATCCCGCAAAGGAGTAAAAAACACCTTTGAAGTGTTCGGCGGCAAGGACGAATCGAGCTTTTCTTTGATACAGGGAAGAACTTTTTGCGGGGTCATGCTTGACGAGGTGGCGCTCATGCCTAAGTCGTTCGTACTTCAGGCAATAGCAAGATGCTCTGAAGAGGGTTCAAAGCTTTGGTTCAGCTGCAACCCCGATTCACCCATGCACTGGTTTTACCGTGAGTGGATACTCGGGCATGAGCAAAAGAACGCCTTGTATCTGCATTTTTGCTTAGAGGACAACCCGTCGCTTTCCGAAAAGACCATACAAAGGTACAAGAGCATATACTCCGGCACGTTTTACGACAGGTACATACTCGGAAAGTGGACGGCGGCTCAGGGACTTGTATACGACCTGCCTGAAGAAAGCGTAGTGGATAAATATCCCGATCACGGCGAGTATTACGTTTCCTGCGACTACGGCACGATGAACCCGTTTTCTCTGGGGCTGTGGTGCGTAAACGGAGACACGGGATACAGAATCGCCGAGTACTATCATGACGGAAGGGAAAGCGGCGTGCAGCTCACCGACGAGGAATACTATGATGCCCTCGAGAGGCTGTGCGACGGCTATCAGATAAGAGCGGTTGTTGTTGACCCGTCCGCCGCGTCGTTTATAACCCTTATAAAAAGGCGCGGGCGGTTTCGGGTCAAGAAGGCCGACAACGACGTTATGAGCGGGATAAGGCTTACCGCGGGCTATTTAAAGAGCGGAAAGCTCAAAATATACTGCGGCTGTGAAAACGCCCTCAGGGAGTTTTCTTTGTACCGCTGGGACGACAAAGCGGACAAAGACAAGGTGATAAAGGAAAACGACCACGCCATGGACGACATACGATACTTTTGCAGCACAGTCATGGCAAGGAGAAAGAAAGAATACCGCAGCATTTTTGAATAGCTGCAATAAAGAAAGGATGAGAATATGAAAACGTTTCAGGATCTTTTGGCGGTGCATGGCGACGAGAATAAGCTTTTAGACTTTCTGACGGAGGCCGTGTATGAGCACAGGCTTTCGCCGGAGTACAGAACCGCCGCAGAGGCGCTTGCATACTGGAGAAACGAAAACCCTACAATCACAAGATACCAAAAGCTTTTGTACACGATATCTGGCAGGGCTGTACCGGACAACTACTCCGCAAATTACAAGCTCGCATCAAACGTCTACTTCAGATTTGTCACCCAGACGGTGCAGTACCTATTGGGAAACGGCGCGCTGTTTGACAACCCGAGCACTAAAAAGCGCCTCGGCGGGGATGAATTTGACTTAAAGCTTCAGCTTGCGCTGACAAAAGCGCTGAACGGCGGAGTGTCCTTCGGATTCATGAACTACAACAAGCTTGAGGTGTTCGGAATAACGGAGTTTATGCCGCTTTACGATGAGGAAAACGGAGCTTTGGCAGCCGGAATACGCTTTTGGCAGATAGACAGCGACAAGCCGCTGCGCCTGACGCTTTATGAGTCGGACGGTTACACGGAGTACATACAAAGAAAGGACGGCTCAAAGCCGGAGGTTATGTGCCCCAAGAGGGCATACAAGCAAAACGTCATCGTCACGGGCATAGACGGCAGGAGCTGCTACGAGGGCGAAAACTATCCCGGGTTCCCCATAATACCGCTCTATTCGCCTCGCAGGCAGTCAAGCATAGTCGGATTCAGAAGGCAGATTGACTGTTACGACCTGATAGAATCGGGGTTTGCAAACGACATAGACGACGCATCCATGATATACTGGACAATTTCAAACGCCGGCGGAATGGATGATATAGACCTTGCTAAGTTTGTCGAGCACATGAAAACCGTCAAGGCGGCGGTTGTGGATGACGACGGGGCAAAAGCCGAGGCACATACGACAGATGTTCCGTACGAAAGCAGAGAAGCTATGCTCACAAGACTTGAGACGGAGATGTACCGTGATTTCATGGTGCTCAACAACAGCATGATTTCCGGCGGATCGAGCACAGCCACCGCAATAAAGGCAGCATACGAGCCTATGAACCTGTATTCAAACCTGCTCGAGTCATGCGTTTTGGAGTTTGTCGGCAAGCTCTTAGCGCTTTTAGAGATAGATGACAGATGCACCTTCAAGCGCGACAGCATAGTAAACGAGCTTGAAAAGGCGAGAACGGTTCAGACGAAGGTGTCAACCGCGCTGATGCTCAAAGGCGTGTTTGACGACGAAACTATCATAAGGCTTTGCGCGCAGGCGCTTGAGCTGAGCGATGAGGACGCCCAAAGAATAATAGAGCACCTTGGGTCCTCGGACGCCGAGCGGGCTGCTGCTGAATCATCCGGCGACGCATGATAGGGCCGGTAAAATGATTTGATATTTTGCATCCCGAAAAACTCGCTGCACTTTCGGGTGTGAAATATATATTTGCACGGGGCGCAAAGAAACCCGCCCCATGAAAACAGGATAATTGAAAGGAGAAACTATGGCGCTTACAAGAAAGATGCTCAAGGAAATGGGCATACAGGAGGATAACATCGAAAAAATTATCATGGCACATTCCGAAACGGTGGATGCGCTTAAAAAGTTTAAAACCGATTCGGAACGCTTAGCTTCTGTGGAAGAGGAGCTGAGCGCCGCAAAAAGCGAGCTGTCTGAGGACTACAAGTCAAAGTATGAGGAGCTTAAAAACAGCTTTGATTCATACAGGCTCGGAGTCGAGGCTGATGCCGTAAAGCGCAGAAAGGAGCAGGCGTATAAAAAGCTGCTCACCGCCTGCGGAGTCATAGACGACTGCGTAGATTCGATACTTAAAGTCACAGACCTTGACGGCGTGGAGCTTGACCAAAGCGGCGAGGTTTTAAACGCCGATGCTGCAAAGGACAGCATACAAAGAAACTGGGCGGCGTTCATACCAAAAGTGACCACCACGGGAGCAGAGACTGCAACGCCTCCTGTCAAAACAACAGAAAGGATTTTCACAAGAGACGACATAAGAAAAATGTCCCTCAGGGAAATCAACGACAACTACGCCGCGATCATAAGATCAATAGGCACGCGGGAATGACTTCCGCCGAATAACTGAAAAGAAAGGACAATTTACACATGGCAGTTACAACATTTATACCGGAGCTTTGGAGCGCAAGGCTTCTTAATGCCCTCGAAAAGACTCACGTTGCCGCAAATTTGGTCAACAGAGACTACGAAGGCGAAATCAAAAAGCAGGGCGACACCGTCCACATCAACTCAATCGGCAACGTCACCGTCAAGGATTACACAAGAAACACAAACATCGCCGATCCGGAGACGCTTTCCACAACCGACCAGACGCTCACGATATCTCAAGCAAAGTACTTCAACTTCCAGATAGACGACGTCGATGCGGCTCAGGCTGCGGGCGACATCATGGACAAGGCGATGCTGAGAAGCGCGTATGCCTTAAACGACATAGCGGACGCATACATCTTAGGCGTGCTTGCCGACGGCGTGGACTCCGAAAACATTATCGGCTCGTCTACGGCAGTGACCCTTACAAAGGACAATATTTATGAGAACATCGTAAATCTGAGGCTCCTTATGGACAAGCAGAACGTACCCACCGAGGGCAGAACGCTTGTAATTCCGCCCGAGGCGTATGCGCTTTTGCTCCAGGATGCAAGATTTACAGGCAACGGCGGAGCAATGAGCGAGCAGGCGGTGAGAAACGGCTACATAGGAAGTGTTGCGGGATTTGAAATTTACGAGTCCAACAACTGCGTAAACTCTTCCGGAACGTACACCATCACCGCACAGGTCAGAAGTGCGTGCACCTTTGCCGAGCAGATAGTCGAAACCGGAGCATACCGCCCCGAAAAGAGATTTGCGGACGCCGTAAAGGGACTGCACGTTTACGGCGCAAAGGTGACTGACGGCAAGCAGATTGCCGCCATCAAGTGCAAGTTTTAATCTGATTTAATTTTTGATATTTAGCTGAGCGAAGGAGGCGGCAGGCGCCTGAAAGTCGATCGGATTACGAAAGTGTTTGAGTCAGCTGCTGCCTGTGCGCCTCGCTTCGATTGTTTAGCGAAAGGCAAGATATGATTAACACAATATGCAAGCATATAAGAAACTTTTTTGAATACCGGACGGTGGAGGGCGAGTATACGATTGAAAACGGCTCGCTTTCGCCATCTGATTTTTTGAGCGGCGGCGACATGTATCTGATAAGAGGCAGCCGCAAAAATGACGGCGTTCACACTCATCCTGCGCAGGATCTTTCGGATGAGACTTTTTGCGGCTCGGTAAGCGTAATGGCAGTGCCGAAGGAGTTTTTGGAGCTTGTCGAGGATATAGAGCAGTACTGCGCCGAAGAAGGCTCTGACCCGTCTCCGTACATAAGCGAGAGCTTCGGGGGATACTCTTATACCAGACTTTCAAACGAGGACGGGCAGGGCGTTCCGTGGCAGAGGGCGTTTCGGACGCAGCTTGACCTTTGGAGGAAGATATGAATTCGGCGGGCAAAAGCCTCGTAGAGCTTATGTCCGTCAAAGCGTGCGAGGTTGTAAAAACGCAGACAAGGGACGAAGAGGGAAACATACTAAGCAGCTATTCGCCCGGCAGGGAGTTTGACGCTGCTTTTGTCTTAAAAAGCTCCGCCGACTCTCAAAGCGCAGACGGAAGAATCCCTCAGGATACCTACACGGTGACCGTTCCGGCGGATGTAATACTGCCGCACTATGCGCTTATAAAGAGGCTTGACAGCGGCAAGGTGTATAGAATATCCGCCATGGCAAGCATGGCTGCCCCGAGCTGCGCAAGCTTCAGCTTCAGGCAGTATGTCGCCAAAGAACTTCAGCCGTACGACGACGGACAGGAGGACGGTGAATGAGCATGCCGAACACAAAATCACAAAAGGCTGCGCTGTATGAGTTTTTCAGCTCCTTCGGAATACCCGCATATGAAGAAACGGGGCTTTTGAAAAGGCCCGAGCTGCCCTATATGACATATCAGGACGTGACGGGGCGGTATTGGGACGGCGAGATTGCGGCACATGCGCAGATCTGGTATCAAACCCGCGGTGACATGTCGGGGGCGGACAGCATTGCAAAGCTCATTTCGGAGCGAATAGGCACGTCTGGCTGTATAATCGGCTGCGACGGCGGAGGAATACTTATAAAGCGTTCAAAGACAAAGGCGTTTTCGCAAAAGCTCACGGACAAAACCGATATCGACCTTGACGGCAGGCAGATAAACCTCTTATTTGAGTTTTTGGTCGGGTGAATGCGAACACGTCTGAATTTATAAGGGGGAAAATGCTTGGGCAAATACACACTGATTCCGGAAAACACTTTTTCAAGGCTTGTGCTCGGCACGGGAGTGCTTGCACTTGCGTTTGACACGGACAGCGGCGAGCTTGACGAAGATGATATTTTGGGCGCGACGACAGGCAAAACCGAATTTTGCGCACTTCCGCACTATACGGACATGGCTGACAAGTCGCAAAACTGCCCTAAAAACGTCGCAGGACTTAAAAGGCTCGACTACTGGGAGGCAAAGCTGAGCGGAACTATGGTGAGCGCAGCCGCAGACACTTTAAAAAAGCTTGCGGGTGCGGCAAGCGTCACATCGGAATGCATAAGTGCGCAGAAAAAGCTCACCGACGCATGTTTTGGCGACCTGTGGCTGATAGCGGATTACTCCGATGTAACATCAGGCACGGACGCGGGCTACATAGCCGTAAGGCTGAAAAATGCCCTCAACACTTCGGGCGTTGACCTTGAGCTTTCAAACGGCTCTAAGGGCGAGTTTGCGTTTTCGTTTTTGGCGCACTCTGACGTTTCAAGCCCGCAAACTCCGCCGTATGAAATATACATTCATGCCGGGCAGACGTGAGCGTAAACGAGGAGGTATATAGATGAACAGCATAAGCATATCGGACGGAACAGACACTGTCACACTGCTGTCCGAAATAGAATTTTCATTGCAGCCGTCATGGATAGGCTCTACCTCCGTAACCGCCGGAGGGAAAACCGTAATGGACATCATAGGCATAAAGCATGCGCTGACCATCCCCGTCGGATGGCTCAGCAAGAGCGACCTGTCAAAGCTCGTTTCAATGATAGAGGCGTCGCCGGTTCTGTCGGTGAGCTATCCGAGCTTGTCGGAGGATGTGACGGAGGATTTTGTTTTTGAGCTGCCTCAGCTCACGGCGTTTAAGTACGGCGACAGCGGCGTGGAGCAGTGGTACGGCGTGACACTTAAAGCGGTGCAGCAGGGGGTGGATTGATTGAAGGAACATTCCGATTCGTATAACCCCTCATCAGATATAAGAGAAGTGGGAATGAGAATAACCGTAGGGCTTGACACTCAGGACCGATACGACGGCGTGCATGTCACGCTTTCGGACCTCGCGTTTACCGACGATTCCGACCCGCAAAAGCTCTTTGACGGCGACACGGAAGAGGTTGCAATCAAAACTATCGGCAACGAGTATTCAAAGTACTTTTACCTTTATTTTTCTACGGACTACCCTCCGGAGTATGTAAAACTCTATCTTGCGCAGGACAGCCCCATGCCGTCATATATCATGACTACGTGGTACAAAATAAGCGAGACGAGTATAGGGTGGTACTTTCCCGAGGCGGGCACAAGAGTGGTGACGTTTAATAAGCCAAACGGATTCGGTCAGCCCACATCGCTGCTTGTGGGATTTGGCGATCCGGGCATAAGCCTATGCGAAATAGAGCTTGCTCCGCCTATGGATGACATAGTTTTAACGCAAAGCGAGATAATCAGCGCTGAAATTTCCGAAGAGGTTGACGTGAGCGCGGAGAAGTTTCCTAAGCGTACTCTTGACTTTGAAGCGTCGGCAAGCGGTTTCAACCCCGAGCTTTTGCCCTGCTGCACAGGCAAGAGCGTCAAGACCGAAATATCCGTAAACGGCGAATACATACACACCGGCGATTTTTTCATAGACGAGGCGGTGAGCATAAACGGCGGGGCAGGGGTGAGGGTTCACTGCTCCGACATAGTCACGAGAATGGAAAAGTTCATGACCGGTCTGACAACCGGCGGCGTAAAGACGCTGAGCGAGGTGTTAAACTACGGCTCCGGAGCCGCTGCGTTTGTCGAGTTTGACATGGACGATTATTCGGCAAACGCCGTGTTCTGCGCGGACATGTATACCGAAATCGACACTCAGGAAAATTGCCTTTTGCTCGCTGCACAGGCGGCAAACATCTCGTCAATCTGGGTGAACAGAGACGGCGTTGTGCGAATATCATGTCTTACAAGGGGCAGCGGATACGTCAAGGAGATTCAGCCCGACGACGTAATAGAATACTCCGAGTACTCGGTAAACGACAGGGTTGAATATGTCGAGGTCACGGGCGAAAATTCATCCGGAGTTACGGCCGCAAACAGCGGAAACTACTATCAGGCATGCATGATGGCGTTTTTGGAAAACGACTTCTTCACACCTTCAAGCGCCCAGACGCTTGCAAATAACTATATAGCGGCGAAAAACTATCGCTTGAATGCCGTGTTGAAACTGCGCTGCGACCCTGCGCTTGAGGTTGCAGACAGGGTAAAGCTCATATGGAAGGATCAAAGCGACATGGGCGAGTTCATAGTGGCAAGTCAGAAGATAAGCTTTGACGAAAGCGGGCTAAGCTCTGTTGTCAAGCTGTGCGCGCCGCTGCCGGAGGTGTACGATTCAAAATGACCATACGCATTTCATCTGAGGACATTGTAGCCGCCGCTGCCGTTGTCACCGCAATTGCAAGCATCTTAGGAATGGTGTTTGCACTTTACCGGTGGTATCTAAGACAAAATCGCGATACGGAAGAGATAAAAAAGTTAAAGCGTGAGAATGCATTGATTTGCTATGCGCTGTCCGCTTGCTTAGACGGACTGATGCAGCTCGGTGCAAACCACAGCGTGCCGACAGTCAAAGACAAGCTGGACAAATATATCAACCAAACGGCACACGACCAGATGACGGGAGGAAAATGATATGGCTGTTAAGGGGATAGATGTGTCCCGCCACCAGAAGGCGGGCGAGGTAAACTTTAAAAATCTGAAGGATCTCGGATATGAATTTGTCATCGTGAGGGCGGGATACGGAAGCTATGAGTCGCAAAAGGACTCGGCGTTTGAATCGCACTATCTTGCGGCTTTGGACGCGGGGCTGAAAGTTGGCGCGTATCATTACAGCTACGCCGTGAGCGAAGATGACGCAAAAAAGGAAGCGGACTGCTTTTTAAAGTGGATAGAGGACAAGACGCTTGAGTATCCCGTGGCATATGACATGGAGGATGAAACCCAAAAGTCACTTTCAAACGCCCAACGCACCGACATTGCGCTTGCATTCATGCAAAAGGTAGAGGATGCGGGATACTACACAATGCTTTACAGCTCCGCTTATTGGCTCGGCTCAAAATTTGAGCTGCCACGCCTTGAGCATTTTGACAAGTGGGTGGCTGCATATGTGGGCGAGGAGAAAAACATAAAGAAGTATTATGACGGCGAGTATGGAATTTGGCAGTACTCTTCAAGCGTCATTCTTCCGGATGTATACACAAGCAGGCTTGACCAGGACATAGCCTACAAAGACTATGCCAAAATAATAAGAAACGCCGGACTGAACAGGCTTGTTCCGGACGTAATAGACCTGAGCGATTTTGAGTGACGGGAAGGGGACGTTAAAATGGATTTGCTTAAAGAGTTTATTTCGGAGTATGGCACCACGGTTTTGTATGCCGTGATAACGGCGCTCGCGGGATATATAGGAATTGTCTTAAAGAGGCTTTACACAAAGCTTGTAAACGACAAGACAAAGCAGTCAGTCGCCAAAACAGTCGTCCTTGCGGTCGAACAGATTTACAAGGACCTTCACGGCGACGAAAAACTCGACAAAGCCCTCAAGGCGGCGTCGGAAATGCTTGCCGAGAAGGGGATAAGCATAACCGACCTTGAGCTGAGGATGCTTATAGAGTCGGCGGTGGCTGAGTTTAACGAGGCGTTCAAGGGTGAGGCGGCGGATGCTGCGGCATAAAGGCGTGCATGCTCCGCCGAAAAAAACCGAGTCGGATTAAGTCCGGCTCGGTTTTTTAATTTACAGTGGTAGCAGTCTTGATTTAAGCACATACGCATTATTTAAAGATGCTAAGAGTTGTCAGCACTCTGCTCCGAATATCCTGTTCAGCTCTTCTACCGATTCTTCGTCCGCAAAGGCCAGGATGAACTGACCGGGGCGGATAACCGTTTTTCCGTGAGGGATGTACATGGTATCGTCCTCGTAAATAGCAATCAGAAGAGCGTGAGCGGGAAGCCTTATCTCGGCAACTGTCTTGTTGGCGTTGGGAGAATGGTAGTCAACGTGGATACGCACGATTGAGTAATCACCCTTGGACAAGCGCATCAGCGTCATGATTGACTGATAGTTCATCTCATCTGCAATCATATGTCCGATCATGTCTGCCTGATTGATCCTAACGTCAACGCCCATTCCGGAGTTGAAAAGCCACTCGTTTCTGGGATTGTTGACCCTTGCAACAACCTTGGGCACATCGTATTCAAACTTCGCCATCATAGCTACCGCAAGATTTGTTTCGTCGTTGCCTGTAGCGCATACCAATGCATTGCACCTGCGGATTCCTGCCTTCTCAAGCAGCAATGCATCTGTTCCGTCGCCGGTAAGAATATTTTCCTTTTTTAAGCCGTTCTTCTCAAGAGCTAAAAACGCCCTTTCCTTGTTTTCGATGACTACAACTTCGTTGCCGTTTTCTATCAACAGCTCGGCGATGTATCCTCCGACCTGACCGCCTCCGACAATAATTACTTTCACAAATAACAACCCCTTTCTGCTCAAAGCTGCAGCATGTCTTTGGCTTGCTCTAAGTAATCGGAACAAACCGACATATACAGGATGTCGTTATACTCACAGCGCATCTCCTTCTCCGGCACAAACGACCGGCCATGACGCTCTACAGCTGTCAAAGCTATCTTTTCACTTACTTCAAGCTCGGAAAACTTCTTTCCCTCCAGGCTGACCGGTATGCGTGCCTTTACAAGCTGCACGCCGTTGCCAAGTTTGCGTATTACACGCCAGCTTTTATTTCCCTCGAGGTACTCCATGACGTTGTCCAAACCGAGGCGGGTTATTGACACCGTGTAAATTCCCATTGAATCAAACATTCTTGCACGAATGGGATCGTACATACGTGCTATAACCGTCGGGACGTGGAATACGTTCTTTGCGATATTTGCGACAACTGCGTTCAGCGAATCGCTGCTCGTACAGCCTATTACTACGTCTGCCGTTTCTATTCCGGCTTGCTCAAGCACGTCTTTGTCATATCCGATTCCACATATTGTCTGACCTGTGAACTCCTCGCCCAGACCGATGAATGATTCCGGATTGCTGTCTATGACCATGACGTTGTGATTTTTTCGCACAAGGTATCCAGCTACCTGTATGCCGAATTTGCCACATCCAATAATCAATGCTTTCATGATTTCAACTCCTTTTTAGCTCGGCGCATGCGCAGTATTTTCTTTCTTGCTTCTTCAATGCCAAACACGGCAAACGGAATTATGATTAAATAAAGCCATTCAATCCATGAGATGGGTGCGGTATTAAAGATTCCGCTCAGGAACGGCACATACATAAGTGCGATTAAAATCAATATCTCAATTATAAAGCCGATATTGATATAGCGGTTGCTGAACAGCCCTCTTTTGAAAACCGACTCATAGTCGGTGCGGTTGTTCAACGCCATGCCTATCTGTGAAAAGATGACGCCCGCCAGCATCATTGTAGTTGCCTCGGCATAGCCCTGTGTTCCTTCGGCGGCAAGGGGAATGCCCGGCCAGCCGTTGAGAAGGCTTGCAAGGAAGTATCCGCCGACGGAAAACAGCGTTCCGAGCAGTCCGTACCACAAAAAGCCCACCAGCACTACGTTCTTATTCAGCAGACGTTCCTTGGCGGAACGAGGCGGCTGTTTCATCACGTTTTCCTCTGCGCTCTCCGCTCCTAAACCGAGCGCAGGAACCATGTCTGTTCCTATATCAATGGTGAGTATCTGCAAAACGGTAAGAGGTACCGGAATCATGCCTCCGGAAAGCAGATATAAGGTTGGCGCAGCAGCCTCCGGAGTGTTGCTGTCGAATATATACCGCAGGAACTTTCGGATGTTGTTGTAAACCGTTCGTCCTTCCTCAATTGCACGGACAATCGTCGCAAAGTTGTCGTCGCTCAAAATCATGTCGGCTGCTTCCTTTGCAACGTCGGTTCCTGTTATGCCCATCGCTATGCCTATGTCGGCCTTTTTGAGAGCGGGCGAGTCGTTTACGCCGTCACCCGTCACTGCGACGATATTTCCCATTTCCTGCAGCGCACACACGATGCGGTATTTTTGCTCGGGAGCCATACGTGCAAAGACAATCTCACCCTTTAGCGCCTCTTTAAGTGCGTTATCATCCATTTCGGACAGCTCCGCACCTGAGACAACCCTGGCGTTCGGGCTTTGTATGATGCCGATTTTGCGTGCGATGCTTTCAGCCGTCAATCCGTAGTCGCCGGTTATCATAATAATCTTGATGCCTGCGCTTCGGCAAAGACGCACAGCCTCTTTAACCTCGCTGCGCGGCGGGTCCTGCATGGCTACAAGTCCGAGGAACGTCAGATTGGTTTCAATGTTTTCGGGAGAATATTCACGAATTGAGACGGGGAGCGACTCATCGTCCCTTCTTAGAGAACGGTAGGCGACTGCGAGAACTCTTAGTCCGTCCTTTGCATATGTGTCGTTTGCCTGCATAATGCGCCGGCGGTCTTCTTCCTTCATAGGACGTGAGGATGAGCCGTCGTAGCATCTTTGGCACAGCTCCATGACCTCTTTAGGCGCTCCTTTTACAAACGCAATTCTGTTGCTGCCCTCAAACGTCTCTCTGAGCTGATGGATGGTTGTCATGCGCTTTCTTCGTGAGTCGAACGGCAGCTCCATGATTCGAGGATATGTCTGATTCAATGCCTCTACGTCGATGCCGCCCTTTTGAGCGACAACATTAAGACACGCCTCTGTCGGGTCTCCCAATACCGTATATCTCTCTTTTCCTTCGTCCGGAGGGATGAGCTTTGCATTAGAACACAGGGCTGCGCCGCTGAGCAAAAGATTTAATGCGCTGCTGTTTTTCGCCGTTACTACGGTGTTTCCGTCCCTGATTTCTCCCGAAGGTGCATAGCCCTCGCCGCTGACAGTCAGCTCCGCCCGCAGGCTCCACAGGTGGTTGACTGTCATCTCGTTTTGCGTCAGCGTTCCGGTCTTGTCGGAGCATATGACATTTGTGCATCCCAGCGTTTCAACAGCGGATAATTTTTTAACGAGCGCATGCTCCTTCGCCATTTTCTGCACGGCCAGCGCCAAAGATAGTGTGACCGCCGGAAGAAGTCCCTCCGGGATAAACGCCACTATCATTCCCAATGCGAACAGGAAGGATTCCATCCATGGGTCCTGAACTAAGAAAACAGCTATCAGGAAAAAGATAAGACCTATGCTGAAAGCAATCAATGCAATTTGCTTGGTCAGTATATTTAATTCCTTCTGCAGGGGAGAAAGGCTTTTCTCCGTGCTCTGCGTCAGGTTTGCAATCTTGCCGAACTCGCTGTTCATTCCGGTCGACACCACCAGCGCACGGCACGTGCCGGCTGCGGCGGACGTTCCCGAAAATACCATGTTCTCAGCCTCAAGGTAAGTGCATTTCTCACGCAGAGGGTCGCCGCTCTTTCGTATAGGGTTGCTTTCACCGGTGAGCGTTGACTGGTCGGCGCGGAAGTCGTTGCTTTGGAGTATTCTTGCGTCGGCGCTTATGCGGTCGCCCTCCTCCAAAATCATGATATCGCCCGGCACAATTTCGGTTGCGAGTATCTTCTTTTCTTTTCCGTCACGAACTACCCTTGTATACGCCGGCAGCATCTTTTGCAGGGCGTTTGTCGCTCGGTCGGCCTTAAATTCCTGGAAGAACGAGAAAAAGCCGTTTATCAGGTTTACACTGAAGATTGCAATTCCCAGTTCTATTGCTCCTGAGATGATTGCCATGACGCCTCCCGCCCATAGCAGTAGTGCCATCATGCTCGTGAAGTTTGCCAGCAGTTTTCTTAACATGCTCGCCTGCTTTTTATGCGCCAGCTCATTTTTTCCGTATTGCTCAAGACGCTTGTCCGCTTCTTCCTGCGATAAGCCGTGCATGCTTGAACCCATAAGGCGGCATGCCTCTGACGGGCTTGCAAAAAGCAGCTTTTCTTTTATATCCGTATCCGGAGCTTTACTGTTCATAGTGATTTCACCACATTTCCCTTCAGGATATAAGAATGCTTTAAAATAAGATTTAGCTTGGTATATAAAAATATCCATCACTAATTATATCCTCTATGAGTATAGAATGATGAGGGGAAAAAGTCAAGACAAACCCTTTAAATTCAAGGTTTCTTTGCTTTTTATTAGCCGTGCCATTGTACATGACGCAGCGTCTTATTAAAAGTTAAAAGCCCGACATGAATTTTCAGTCGGGCTTCTCCTGCAAGCTGTGCCGGCAGACGCTTGCGCTTTTTCAATCCGCCGATGTGATGTGCCTTTATGCAAACCGCTTATATTATCCTGTTCGCATAATTTCACCATCAGATTCTCACTTTGCGCAGCTATAATAGTTAAAAAGGTTACTTTTCAATAAAGCTTGACGCCTCCGCGTCCGCTATGCTCAAAGCGAGCGCAAGCGGATACATTCGCAGCGCGGTTCCTATGAGCTTTACGTTTTCCTCGCCGGAAAAGCCCATGTGCCAGCGTATGGCCATTGCCTCTTCTCTTGTCAGACGCATAAATCCGCTGACTATGTACACCGACTTTTCACCGTGCCCGTATGGAAGCGTGTCGTTGTAGTCGTAGTAGGGAACTTTTTCCCATTGACCCGTCTTGTCGTTTTTGACGTTTCTCAAGCTCACAACGTATGTGTTGATTTTGCATATGTCGTGGAGCAGAGAAACTATCGCAACCGACTCCTCGGAATAGTGAAGCCCAAAGCCGTTTGTCGCTCTGTCGCTCTCAAGGTATGATTTAAGACAATCGTAGACGTTTAAGCTGTGTTCGCAAAGCCCGCCTTCATACGAGCAGTGGAACCTTGTCGAAGCGGGCGCCGTGAAGAAGTCGCAGTTTTTCGACTGCATGTACTCCAAAAGCTTGTCCGCGCCCTCACGCTTTATCTTGTCTTTGAATAAACTAATAAACCTTTCCTTTAATTCAGCCGCTGAGGCGTTCATATACATACTCCTTTTTCATACTGTGCCTTGTTAAATCCGTGTTAATGAGTATAACACAAATTAAGCGGGTATGCAATTGAAATCGTAACCGTTATGTAATCTTAATTTTTAGGTGTTTGCCTTGCTTTATAATGTCAATAGTGATATAATATACGGTGTATATTGGATTACTATGGATTCTTATATGCTTTTTACTTGATGCCCGAAAGGAGAAATGCTGCGTGCCAAGAAGCATGACCGGATACGGACGTGCGAAAAAGTCCTTTGAAATGCGCGAAATCACTGTTGAAATAAGGTCTGTCAATCATAAGTTTTTTGAGTTTTCCTCCCGAATACCCCGCCAGTACTCCTGCATAGAGGATAAGCTCAAGCCCCTGTTCTCGCAGTACATAAGCAGAGGCAAGGTCGAGGTGTATATAAATATAGGAGCGGCTGAAAACAGCCGATTCAGCGATGTAAAAGTCGAGCTTAATGTGCCGCTTGCCCAAAGCTATATAGACGCGCTCAGAACCGCAAACAAAACGCTTGATTTAGATGACGATTTCACACTTAGCCAGGTGTTCAGGATACCGGAGGTTTTCAGCGTCACGAAGAGCGAGATTGACGAGAACGAGCTTTGGAACGAGGTTTCCGAAACCGCAAAAGAAGCTCTTGACGGCTTTTTGGCGATGAGGAAGGCTGAAGGCGAGCGTCTGAAGCTTGATTTGCTGACCAAGATAGACCACATAGACGAAACCGTGGCTAAAATCGAAGAAAGATCGCCTGCGGTTACTAAGGAGTACTTCGACAGGCTGTATAAAAAGCTCTCCGAGCTGCTCGAGGACAAAAACATAGACGAGTCAAGAATACTTACGGAAGCCGCCATTTTTGCGGACAGGACAGCGGTTGATGAAGAGACCGTGCGCCTGAAGAGCCATACGGCGTCCTTTAGAGAGCTTTTGGAGCTGGATGAACCCATAGGAAAGAAGCTTGACTTTTTGGTTCAGGAGATGAACCGTGAGATAAACACCACCGGCTCAAAGTGCTCAGACCTCACCATAACAAAGATGGTTGTAGACCTAAAGAGCACGGTTGAAAAGATAAGAGAGCAGATACAAAACATCGAGTGACAAGGCTCGAGTGCGCTTGTTAAGCCTGAGCGCGCTCAAAAAGCCTGATCATTTTTGAAGAGAGGAAACAGGATGGAACATAAGCAGCGGATGCACATGATAAATATCGGCTACTCGTGCTACGTGTCGTCGGACAAGGTAGTAGCTGTTGCCTCGCCTGATTCCTCGCCGATAAAGAGGATAATACAGGAGGCAAGGGACAAGGGATCGCTCATAGACTGCACATACGGCAAAAAGACAAAGGCGGTCATAGTTACCGTGAGCGACCACATAATATTGTCGTCAAGAACTCCGGAATTTATCTTGGGGCTTGACAAAGAAAGCGATGAGGAAGATGACAAACAGGATGAATAAAGGCGTTCTTTACGTGCTTTCCGCACCTTCCGGATGCGGCAAAGGCACGGTGTTAGCGGAGCTGTTCAAGCGAAACAGCGACATATATTACTCGATTTCCGCCACCACACGCGCTCCGAGAGAGGGCGAAGCGGACGGAGTAAACTACTTTTTTGTGACGACCGAAAAATTTGAGGAGCTTATCAGGAGCGGCGGCATGCTTGAATACGCAGAGTTCTGCGGAAACTATTACGGCACGCCGAAAAAGAAGATAGAAGAAAAGCTTTGTATGGGCAAAGACGTCATACTTGAGATAGAGACCGCCGGCGCAATGAAAGTGAAAGCTGCGTGTCCGGAGGCTGTGCTGATATTCATGCTCCCGCCCTCGGTGGAAACTCTTAAGCACAGGCTCATAAAGCGGGGAACTGACTCCCAAAGCGTCATACAAAAGCGCGTCGAGCAGGCGGAAAGAGAAATAGGCATGGCAAAAGAGTACGACTACGTGTTTGTAAACGACGACCTCGACGCCGCCGTTGACGACCTCGAGCTTATAATGAAATCGGCAAAATATCTTGTAAATCAAAACAAAGATTTGATAAAAGGAGTATTGGAAAAATGTTAAGACCATCAAGCACTCAGATACTTAAAAACGGCGAGAGCGTTTACTCTTTGGTTATAGCTGTTGCAAAGCGCGCAAGAGAGATAATTGATGAGGCGTACGAGAAGAAGGAGATAATAGATAAAAAGCCGGTTGCCACGGCTGTAGAGCAGTTTGCAAACGGCGAGTACAAGCTCATAGAGGACCCTCAGCTCAGAAGAACGAGATTATAAAAAGGGGAGCTTGAGGCTATGGCGGCGGTACATGCTGCGAAGGTTGTTCTGGCGGATGCCGTGTACGGCTACGACATGGAATACACCTACAAATATCCGGATTTGCTTTACGGAGTGCTGAAAGCGGGAATGAGAGTGCTCGTGCCGTTCGGACGCTCCAATACAAAAAGAATAGGTCTTGTGACAAGGGTTTATGACAAGGATCAGCCGGATGAGCGCATAAAGCCGATAATAAGCCTTATAGACCGCGAACCGCTCTTAAACGACGAGCTTGTGGACATGGTTTCATGGCTGAAGGAGCATACGTTTTGCACCTACTTTGAGGCGTACAGAACGATAGTTCCCGCGGGCTATTCGGTTGTCCATAAGAGCGTGTACGCGCTTGCCAATCACATGCCCGATGTAGAGCTTGACGAAGAGGAAAACGCGCTTTATCAGATGCTTAAAGGCTGCCTGAGCAGAAAAGAGTTCGACTCTATACTTGACTCCTGCTTAGGAGACAGCTCTGCCGGAAAATCAAAGGCAAACGTCATAAAAAGCCTTGTAGAGAAGGGCGTTCTTGAGCAGAGCGACGAGTTTAAGCGCAGGGTTTCAGACGAAACTGTCAGAATGATACGCTTAGCTCCGGACTTTGAGGAAAAGTGTGCCGGCCTTACGCCAAAGCAAAGACTTGTAGCCGATTTTTTGAGCGAAAACGAGTCAGCGTCCGTAAAGGAAACCTGCTACTATTTAAGCGTCACTCAGACTATCATAACAAACATGATAAAAAAGGGACTGCTCATTGAGTACAGGTATGAGGCGCTCAGAGTTCCCGAGCGCAGCGCAAACACCCATGCGTGGGATGTCGTGCTGTCAGATGAGCAAAGCTCCGCATATGAAGGAATAGCCAAGCTCGTCGATGCCGCAAAGCCCGCCGGAGCTTTGCTCCACGGCGTCACCGGAAGCGGGAAAACGGCGGTATTCATGTCGCTGATAAAGCATGTTTTGGACAAAGGAAAAACCGCAATAATGCTTGTTCCGGAGATATCACTCACGCCGCAGACCGTAAACAGATTTTGCTCTGTTTTCGGAGACGCCGTCGCAGTGATACATTCCGGTCTTTCAGTAGGGCAGCGGCTTGACGAGTTCAAACGCATAAAACGTGGCGACGCTAAAATCGTCATAGGCACCCGCAGCGCAATTTTTGCGCCGCTTACGGACATAGGAATTATAATAATGGACGAAGAAGGGGAGTCAAGCTATAAATCCGACTCCTCGCCAAGATACCACGCAAGAGACGTTGCAATAAAAAGATGCGCTACCCATAACTGCGTTTTGCTTATGGCGTCCGCAACGCCCTCTTTGGAGACATATTACTATGCGAAAAAGGGCAGATACAGCCTTTTTGAGCTGAAAAAACGCTACGGCGACACAAAGCTGCCGCAAGTAGTGGTTGCAGACATGATAACCGAAGCGGAAAACGGCAACGACGGCATGCTATGCCTCGACATGGTGAGAAGAATACGCTCGGAGCTTAAAAAAAATAAGCAGACGATACTGCTCCTGAACAGGCGCGGCTATAATACCAACGCCACATGCCTAAGCTGCCACTCGCCTATAAAATGCCCAAACTGCCTTGTCCCGCTTACATACCATAAATCAAACGGCAAGCTTATGTGCCACTACTGCGGGTACTTTATAAGCTTTGACGGCAAATGCCCGACATGCCACGGCGACAGAGTCAGGCTTTCCGGAATCGGAACGCAAAAGCTCGAGGAGGAGCTTTCAAGCCTGTTCCCGTCTGCAAGAGTATTGCGCATGGACGCCGACACAACCTATTCAAGGTATGCATACGAGGAAAGCTTTTCCGAGTTTGCAAACGGCGCATACGACATAATGGTCGGCACGCAGATGATTGCAAAAGGGCTTGACTTTCCTAACGTAACGACTGTAGGAGTGATTTCGCTCGACAGCTCACTCTTTGCCGGCGATTTCAGAAGCTATGAAAGAACGTTTTCGCTGCTTACTCAGGTTGCCGGAAGGGGCGGACGAGGCGACAGCGAGGCTGTGGCATATATACAAACTTTCGTGCCGGATCATCATGTCATCGCGCTTGCCGCAAAGCAGGATTACAAGGGATTTTTCGAGCAGGAGATAGCCCTGAGAAGAGAGCTGATATATCCTCCGTTTTGCGATATATGCACAGTGTATTTTTGCTCGGCAATCGAGAGCGACGCCGTAAGGGCAGCGCATGAATTTGTTTCAATGATGCGCCAAAAGATTGCAAACATAAGCGCCAAGTTTCCGCTGCGTGTTCTGGGGCCTGCAAAGTCGGGCTACGGCAGAATAAACAACCGCTATAAATATGCGCTCACAATCAAGTGCAGAATGTCGTCGGCGTTCAGGTCTTTTATATCTGAGCTGCTTGCCGATACCTATAAAAATAAGACGTTTTCTAATACAAGAGTATATGTAGATATAAACGGAGAAACTTAAAGTACGAAAGGAAGTATCAATAGTATGGCACTGAGGAAGATTGTCACCGACGGTGATCCTATACTTTTAAAAACATGCAAGCCTGTAGAAAAATTTGATGCAAAGCTCGGTCAGCTTCTGGACGACATGAAGGAAACCATGTACAAAGCGGACGGACTGGGACTTGCAGCGCCGCAGGTGGGCATAATAAGACGTGCTGTCGTAATAGACGTCGGAGAGGAATATATTGAACTTGTAAACCCCACGATAACGTATGAATCTTCCGAAACACAGTATGGCCCAGAGGGCTGCCTTTCATACCCCGATATATACGGCTACGTGACACGCCCTAAGACCGTAAGGTTTAAGGCGCAGGACAGATTCGGCAACTGGTATGAAAGAGAAGTCAGCGACCTGTTCGCAAGATGCGTCTGCCACGAGCTGAACCATCTCGACGGAATAACCCTCCCCTCTAAAATAGAGGCGCCCATCGAGGAGGAAGAGGAGGAGTAAGCATGAAAGTAGTGTTCATGGGAACGCCGGATTTCGCAATACCGTCACTCAAAGCGCTTTGCGAGGCGGGATATGATGTTTCGGCGGTGTTTACCCAAACCGATAAACCCAAGGGCAGGGGAAAGGTATTGACGCCTTCGCCTGTAAAGGAATACGCCTTGCAAGCGGGTTTGCCGGTGTATCAGCCGGTGTCTTTAAAAAAAGAGCTGGACACATATTTGCCCGTCCTTGAAAGCATAGCTCCCGACTTTATAGTCGTGGTAGCATACGGAAAAATACTTCCGCCGCAGGTGCTCGGCGTGCCTAAATTCGGCTGCATAAACGTTCACGGCTCTCTTTTGCCGAAATACAGGGGAGCGGCGCCCATTCAGTGGACGGTTTTAAACGGAGACAGAGTAGGCGGCGTGACAACAATGCTTATGGCACAGGGACTTGACACCGGAGACATGCTTTTGTCCGAGGAGGTCGAGGTCGGAAAAAACGAAACATCCTCCGAGCTGTATGAAAGACTTTCGTTTGTCGGAGCAAAGCTTTTGATAAAAACCCTTGAAAAGCTTCAGGCGGGCGAGCTGACGCCGATTAAGCAGGATGACGGCAAAGCCACCACAGCTCCCATGCTCTCTAAAGACATGTGCCCGATAGATTTTACCATGGATGCGATGAGCGTTCACAATAAAATACGCGGACTTTCCGATTGGCCCTGCGCTTCATGCATGGCAGACGGCAAAAAGCTGAAGGTTTACCGCAGCGAAGTTGTGTCTGAACACGGCTGCAAGGGCAAGCCCGGAGAGGTCATAAACCCCGCAGATTTTACCGTGGCATGCGGCGACGGCGCAATAAGATTTACCCTGGTTCAGGCGGAAGGCTCTAAGAAAATGCCGGCTGCCGACTACCTGAGAGGTCACAAGCTTGCAAAGGGAACCGTACTTTGCTGAGCGCATCTGCCGCAATATTATGATGACAAGTAAACTAACGAAATATTATGTATGAAAGCAGGTTGAGATTTTGCCATTTTATTATTTTTTTGATTATACAATTATACTACTGATACCCGCTTTGCTGTTTGGACTGTATGCTCAGTTCAAGGTCAGCTCGACATATAAAAAGTATTCGCAGGTGAAAAACGCCCGTGGATATACCGCAGCGGAGGTCGCAAGAAAGATACTTGACGACAACGGCTTGTACGATGTCGCAATAGTCAAGATAGCGGGAAACCTCACAGACAATTTTAACCCAAAGACAAAGACGGTTTCCCTTTCGGAGACGGTTTATAACTCGCAGTCGGTAGCCGCCATAGGCGTTGCGGCGCATGAGTGCGGACACGCCGTGCAGCATGCCGAGGGGTACACACCCATAAAAATCCGCTCCGCTTTGGTGCCGGTGACAAACTTCGGCTCGACATTCGGCTTTATCATCTTAGCGATCGGACTTCTGTTCGGAAACTACAGTATTGCCATGATAGGCGTGCTTCTTTATTCACTCATGGCGGTGTTTCAGGCTGTGACGCTCCCCGTCGAGTTCAACGCAAGCAACCGCGCCCTCAAGACGCTTGCATCCCATTATATTCTGGAAGATGACGAGCTTAAAATGTCTAAGAAGGTGCTTTCCGCCGCAGCAATGACATATGTGGCGGCTTTGGTGTCCACACTTGCAACCATACTCAGATTGCTTTTGATTGTCGGTTCAGGCACCCGACGCAGAGACTGATGCAGACGCCGAGAGAAATTTGCCTTAAACTGCTTGTTTCAACAGAGAAAAATTCAAGCTACTCAAATATAGCCCTTGATAAAACGCTTTCAAAGTACACTGCGCTCAAGGACGTCGACCGCAGGTTTATAACAGCCCTTTATTACGGCGTCATCGAGAGAAAAATCACCCTTGATGCAGTGATAAAAAAGTACTCTTCAAGGCCGGCGGATAAAATGTCCGACGCGGTAAGAGGCGTTTTGAGAATGGGCATATATCAGCTTTTGTATATGGACAGCGTGCCGGACAGCGCCGCCGTAAACGAAAGCGTGCTTTTGACAAAGTCAAATAAAAACCCATCGGTGGGCGGGTTCGTAAACGCTCTTTTGAGGGCTTTTATTCGGGACGGCAAAAAGCTGCCCGAGTATAAGGACAGGATACAAAACCTGTCCGCTGCTTATTCCTGCCCCGAGTGGATCATTCGGATGTGGCAAAAGGACTATTCCGAAGACGTGATGATGGATATGCTGCGCTCCTCCGTGGGCAGACCGCCCGTGACGGTGCGCCTGAACACTCTAAGGTTCGGAATTGATGAGATAATGTCATCCCTGCAAGCTCAGGGCGCAAAGCTCAGGATGTTTGATGCGCCGGATAGCTGCGCCGAGCTTTTCGGATGCGGCGCCGTAGAAGAGCTTGAGGCTTATAAGCGCGGGATGTTTCATGTTCAGGATGTGTCATGCCAGATATGCGCCGCGCAGCTCGGAGCTAAAGAGTCGGATACCGTGCTCGATATGTGCTCCGCTCCGGGTGGGAAGGCGTTTACAATAGCTCAGATAATGAAGGATTGCGGCAAGGTCTTTGCCTTTGATTTGCACGAAAACAGAGTGAGACTGATTTCATCCGGTGCAAAAAGACTCGGTCTTGGCTCGGTCTTGGCCATGGTAAACAACGCAAAGGCGTATAATCCGGATATACCTGCCGCAGATGCGGTTTTGTGCGACGTCCCGTGCTCTGGACTCGGCGTTATACGCCGCAAACCTGAAATAAAATACTGCGACCGCGACGCAATCGCTGGACTTCCTGCGGTGCAGTATGATATACTTCGGTGCTCGTCGCAGTACGTAAAATCAGGCGGAACGCTTGTGTACTCGACATGCACCATAAGAAGAGAGGAAAACGACCTTGTTGCCGGAAGATTTCTTGAGGAGCATTCGGAGTTTGAGCCGTTTGAGCTGAACGGATTTTCCGATTATAAGGTCACAATGACTCCCTCGATGTTCGGAGGGGACGGGTTCTTCATAGCAAAATTTAAACGCAGATAGAAAAAAGGTGATTTGTCATTAAGGATATACTTTCAATGCCGCTTTCGGAGCTTGAAAACGAGCTTACGCAAATGGGCGAAAAGAAATTTCGCGCAACGCAGATATTTGAATGGCTGCACCGAAAAAGAGTGCAGAGCTTTGATAAAATGACAAATCTCTCGATGGCTCTTAGGCAAACGCTTGCTCGGAATTATCACATAGCCTCGATTAAAGCCGTAAAGGTTTTGTCCTCTGAAACAGACGACACTAAAAAGTTTTTGTTTGAGCTTGAGGATCAAAACCACATAGAAACGGTGCTTATGAACTATGAACACGGCTACTCGCTTTGCGTGTCGTCACAGGTCGGATGCAAAATGGGCTGTAAGTTCTGCGCATCCACGATAGCGGGATTTAAAAGAAGCCTTTTGGCATCCGAGATACTTTTGCAGCTTTACGAGGCGGAAAGAATAACCGGAGTAAAGGTCTCAAGCATAGTCCTGATGGGAATAGGGGAGCCGCTCGACAATTTCGACAACGTGATTAAATTCTTAAATATACTTTCGGACAAAAACGGCACAAACATGAGTCTGCGGCATGTCTCCCTTTCTACATGCGGACTGGTGGATAAAATTTATGAGCTTTCCAAGCTTGATTTGGGGATTACGTTGTCCATATCACTTCACGCTGCAAACGATGAAAAGCGCAGCGAGCTTATGCCCGTAAACCGCAAATATAATATAGCCTCGCTTATGAAGGCGTGCTATGATTACTTTGATGCAACCGGAAGGCGTATATCCTTTGAGTACGCCCTGATAGACGGGGAAAACGATTCAAAGGAGGATGCTAAGGCTATAGCGTCGCTTGTAAAGGGAATGCCGTCTCACGTAAACGTGATACCGGTAAACAAGATAAAAGAACGCAGCTTTACGTCGGACAGAGCGGCGGCGCACAGATTTTGCGGGTTTTTAAACGAGCTTGGAGTAAACGCAACCGTCAGAAGAACGCTTGGCTCGGATATAGACGCGGCGTGCGGACAGCTCAGACGGGAATATGAAATATAAGATGAAATCATACTTATACGCAAACGGACGGCCGAACTACGGCTTTGTCAGATCTTAATCGGGGGTGATTTTTTGTTCTTGGTCGGCAAGACTGATATAGGAAAGCAAAGGGATGAAAATCAGGACAAATTCCGCATCAAAATGCTCGACGACGACACGGCTTTTGCAGTTGTGTGCGACGGAATGGGCGGAGCGGCGGCAGGAGGCATCGCAAGCGACATCGCCGCTAACGCAATATATGAGCGGGTGCAGCTCACCTACCGTGCAGATATGGAGGCAAAGAGCATAAAGACCATGCTCATATCGTCAGTGACGGCGGCAAACACCATAGTGTATAACAAAAGCGTGGAGGACAAGCAGTGCGAAGGCATGGGTACTACCTGCGTGACGGCGCTTGTACATAACAATGTGTGCTGCATAGCGAGCGTAGGCGACTCAAGAGCGTACTTAATAAACGACTCCGGCATAAACCAGATAACGTTTGACCATACAATGGTGGAGTATCTTCATTCAGAGGGCTTGATCGAAGAGGATCAGATGCAGTATCATAAGATGAAAAACGTGATAACCCGAGCCGTGGGCGTAGAGCCTGAGGTGGAACCGGATTATTTTGAAATAGACGTTAAGAGCGGAGATTACCTGCTTGTCTGCACGGACGGACTTACCAACTACCTGAGCGACGAGCTGATATACAACACAACCTATAAGCAGCCGATAGAGCAGGCGGCTGCCGCACTCATAGATGCGGCAAACTCCCGCGGCGGCAAAGACAACATCACTGCTGTTCTCATTGCAGTTTAAGCTAAAAAAGGCAAGGTGAAATGAATGGACAATTTGATTGGTCTAAAGCTTGACGGACGATACGAAATAACAGAAAAAATCGGCGAGGGCGGAATGTCCAACGTATATAAGGGAAGAGACATCATGGAAAACCGCACCGTAGCGGTCAAGGTGCTCAAGCCGGAGTTTTCTTCAAACGAGGAGTTTGTCAGATGCTTCAGAAATGAGAGCAAGGCAATAGCGGTCTTGTCTCACCCGAACATAGTCAAGATATTCGACGTCGGTTACGAAAGCGGGCTTCAATATATAGTCATGGAGTATATCGACGGAATAACATTGAAGGACTATATAGAGAAGAACGGCCTTGTGTCGTGGCGCGAGTGCGTTCACTATACCATACAGATTTTAAGAGCTTTGCAGCTTGCTCATGACCGCGGAATCGTTCACCGTGATATAAAGCCGCAAAATGTGATGCTCCTCTCGGACGGAACAATAAAGGTGATGGACTTCGGTATAGCGAGGTTTTCACGCCAAAATGTGCCCAACAACAACGAAAAGACCATGGGCTCCGTTCACTACGTTTCTCCCGAGCAGGCAAGGGGAGATAAAACCGACGAGCGCAGCGACATATACTCGGTCGGAGTCATGATGTATGAAATGCTCACCGGCAGAAAGCCGTTTGACGGCGACACGCCCGTTGCGGTAGCCTTGAAGCATATGAACGAAACACCCGTAAGACCGTCTGTCTATGTCTCGTCGCTGTATAAGGGCATAGAAGAGATAGTTATGAGGGCAATGGAAAAAGACCCGAACAAGAGGTATCAGTCCGCGTCGGGAATGATAGTCGATATAGAGGCGTTCAAAAACGATCAGAGCATAGATTTCGGATACTTTGACGAGCCTAAAAGAAAGACCTCGGCGTCAAGTAAGGGCGGCATGTCTTTGTTTGCCGAAAAGCTCAGCAAAATAGGCGCAAACATCAAAAAAGAGCGGGATAAAAAGCGCAAGGAAAAGGCTATGGAACAGCCCGCAGATGTAAATGATGTAAATAACAACATGGAATATTACGACGACAGCGATGACGATGATGACGACGAGCCAAGACATAACTATGTTCTGCCTGTGCTTTGCGCAATGACAGTCACGGTCATGATAGTGGCAACACTCTTCGTTTCAAAGGTCATTTTGGGCACCTTCCACACCACTCCGTCATCTTCAAACGACTATACAATGCCTCAGCTCGTCGGCATGAACTACTACGACGCAAGAGCAGAGTATCCTCAGATACAGCTCGTCGCATCGGAAGAGTATAACGATGAGTACGCCTCCGGAATAATCGTAGAGCAGGAAAAAGCCGAGGGCAGAATTGTAAAGGTCGGAGACGCGATAAGGGTTGTAGTCAGCAAGGGAACCAGAATGGTCACCGTTCCCGATGTGGTGAACTACCACTTTAACTCCGCCGAGGCGGCTCTCTTACGCGAAAACCTTTCCGTTTTGAGAGTTGAAACGGAAAGCGACGATGTGACTGCGGGATATGTTGTAAAGACCGATCCCGTGGCATACTCCACCGTCGAAGAAGGCTCAACCGTAAAGGTTTACGTCAGCATAGGTCCCTCTACAGAGGATACCACCGTGCCGAGCGTTGTAGGCGATACCGTTGCGGTGGCTGAAGAAAAACTTTCCGCAGCGTTCCTTGAAGCCAAGATTCAATACGTCGAGTCGAGCGAAGCTAAGGACACTGTAATATCTCAGAATATCGTTGCCGGCGAAACGGTAACAAGGGAAACCGTGATCACGATTTACGTTTCGGATGGAACAGGCATAACAGCCGATCCGGGCGGAGACATAGTCCTTCCGGGAGAGGATATCGGCGATGGTGACATAGATATTCCCGGAATACCCGGAACAACCGATCAGGTTATCATAAGCGTCGATATACCTTCAAACGTGACCAGCACGTATTACATCACGCTTTATAACACCGCAAACAACGCCGAAGTCAGCGATCAGCTGTTTATTAACGCCGCCGACTATGCGGGATCGTCAATCCAGATACCCGTTTTGGGAAGCGGACAGATGACCGTGTCGGCAAGTATCAGAAGCCCGAGAACGGGTATGAGGACGGAGCTTGCACAGTATGAGATAGACTTTGATACAGGAACATACTATTGCAGCAACTATTCAAACATTGCATTCACACTGGTTGATATCAGTTTGGGATTCTGACGGCAACGCATGATAAGAAAAGGCGTAATCATCAGCGCGCTCGGCGACAGCTATAAGGTCGCTTTAAGAGAAGATGACAGCTCGGGCAGCGCATCAAAAAAAGAATATATATGCAAGCCGCGCGGCGTGTTCAGGGCTAAGGACATCACACCTTATTGCGGTGACAACGTTCTGTTTGACGACAACACGGCCGTTATAACCGAAGTCCTCAAGAGAAAAAACGAGATAATACGCCCGCCGCTTGCAAACCTTGACCAGATAGTTTTTGTCATCTCGACATGCGAGCCAAGCCCTAATATACTCCTTTTGGATAAGTTTTTAGCGGTCGCGGAGCATAAGGGGATAGCGTCTGTTATCGTCTTTACAAAGACGGATAAATGCCCTGCGGACGAGTATGCGGATATTTATCGGGGAGTCTACCCCGTGCTGTGCGTAGACAATACCAGGACAGCCGACAACGAGGGCGTAGACGCCTTGAAAGCCATTCTAAAGGATAAGTTTTCGGCATTCACGGGCAACTCCGGCGCGGGAAAATCGTCTCTTTTAAATAACATCTGCCCCGGCTTAAACCTTCAGACCAACGAAATAAGCCGCAAGCTCGGCAGGGGAAAGCATACAACCCGCCGCGTTGATATATATAAACTCGACTGCGGCGGATACATAGCAGATACACCCGGATTTTCAACCTTTGAAACGTCGAGATACGATATGATAATGAAGGATGAGCTTGCATACTGCTTCCCCGATTTTGCACCCTATTTGGGCAAGTGCAGGTTTCAGGACTGCTCTCATACAAAAGAGCAGGGCTGTGCCGTTATAGAGGCGGTTAAGGACGGCAAGGTGGGCAAAAGCCGACATGACAGCTACTGCAAGATGTATGAGGAGGCAAAGGCAATTAAGCCGTGGGAGATAAAGCCCAGGACCTGAGTATGCATGCCCGCCGGCCGAGTATGCATGCCCGCCGATAAATGAGGGACTGGGTTGTTAGCAAATTTTACTTTCAAGAATATTATGATATTAACCGAACCGCAGACGGCGCTCGGATTAAATCATAGCAGATGGCGGTTATAGGCTGTCATACATAATTGGAGGTAAGCATATGAAAGTGGTAGTAGTCAAGCCGGGCAAGGTGCTTCGCAGTATACTCAGATTCGTTTTCGGGATACGTAAGGATTCTGACTGATGCTGCCGGCAGGACGCAAGCTAAACGCCGACCGAATTGTATCGGACGGATAAATGAGCGTTCATGATGCGATGAGATGCAAAAAGCTCTCGGGTTAAACCGAGAGCTTTTGTGTTCTCAATTCGCAATGTACAAAGCGCAAAAGATAGCAGTTATGCGCGCGATATTCGGGGGTGATGCGAAAATCGGAAGAAAGATGAATAAAGATGCATAAAGGGGTTGCAAAAATAATTGAAATGTGATAAACTATCATAGTTAAATGCCTGCGTAAGTTGTGTGTAAGAATTAGCCGCGTGAGCGGGCGCGAAGGGATTGCATAATGGCATAAAGGGATTGCACAAGGGCATTGAGAAAGTTAATAAGAATATGGAGACGTATCGAAGTGGTCGTAACGAGAACGACTCGAAATTTTTTGTAGAGTTGGCTGTTTGCTCCGCTTAAAAAGCCCGTAAATTCAGGGGTTTTCTCCGGTTCGAAAATTAAATATTTTGTTGTTCTTTCCGTCAGTTCTTTCCAAAAGTTTTTGGAAGAAATGCGAAATTACATACACGGAGAGTTGTCCGAGTGGTCGAAGGTGCAGCACTCGAAATGCTGTGTTCCCAAAAGGAACCTAGGGTTCGAATCCCTAACTCTCCGCCAAAAAGTCCAGTAAACAAGCGGTTTTCTGGACTTTTCTTTTTTGCCCTTTTGCTCAAAATCGGCTCAAAACTATGGAAAGAACAGCCTGTTTTTTGGAAAGAACAAGGCGATTTCGGGCATTTTGGCGTATTCGAACCGTAAAAATCAGTTCTTTCCGCCATCGTTTGAAATTTCGGTCCATTTGCTACTAAAATTCACCGATTCGGGAAGTGCCATTCCGCTGACCATTGCCTTTGCCGAGGACAGCTTTGAAGTGTAGTCAAGGTGAGCATATATGTTAGCGGTGGTAGAAAAATCGCTGTGTCCAAGCCACTCCTGAATTTGTTTCAGCGGTACGCCGTTCGCAAGAAGCAGACTTGCGCAACTGTGTCTTAAATCGTGAAAACGCATTCTTTTACAGCCGTGCTTTTGGATATACTGTGGGAAATAGCTTGTCAAGTATTCCGGTCGCATTAAATCTCCCAGCTCGTCTACAAAGACATAACCGTCATATTCGTAGTTATAGCAGTTTCCGCAGACCTTCTTGTTGACCTCTTGCGCCGCTTTTACTTCTTTGAAGTACTCCGCAAAGCTGCCGACAAGCGGAAGCGTACGCATACTGGACTTTGTTTTGGCAGAGTCCTGTGCGTACATTTTTGTTTTTCCGTCCACTTGCAGCGATGTGACCGTGTGCCTTATAGTGATTGTGCCACGCTCAAAGTCTATTGCATCCCATTTCAGTCCGCAGACCTCGCCACGACGCAAGCCGTAGAAAGCGGCGACTAAAACAGGAAGTTCCAGCTTTGTCCCTTTGACTACTTCAAATAAATGCTGCAGTTCTTCCGCATCAAGGAATACAGGCTGATAATCATTCTTTTTCGGGCGATCCACTTTCATTGCCACATTCTGCGTAACGAGGTCGGTTTTCATTGCGTATTTCAGCGCCTGATGAATAACGGCGTGATAGTGAATAACCGAGTTTGGTTTGACCGTTTTCAGCTTTTCGGAATAGAATTGCTGAATGTGTCTCGCCTCCAATCCCTGAAGCGTTAATGCCTTCTTACGAAAATACGGCTCAATCACCGATTTTACCATTTGCTCGTAAGAGCTGAATGTGGTTGCCTTAACACGCACCTTGACGATTTCCAGCCATTCAAGCAGATAGTCTGCAAACGGCATATCAGAAGCAAGCTCGCCGACTTCCTGCGGCGGTATAAATTCACTTCTGATTCGCACAAGCTCAGCTTCGGCTTTTCGTTTGTTGCCCTTTTCGGGCAGTCCAGTGGAAAAGTATTTCACACGGCGTTTTCCGTTGTTGTTATAGTAGCTCAGCACTACATAATAAAAACCTTTTTTAACTTGTAGGTGTCCTGATACCATTATTTTTAACTCCTTTCATTGTACATCACAGGAAAGACCTACACCGACAAGCCTATTATAGCTTGCCGGCATAGTTCTTTCCATTCTGCAAAAGTCACTCGCTGTACACTTTGGTTCGAATTAACGGGCGTCTCTGTTGCGTTCTCGCTGGCGTTTCAAAAGCTCCAATCCTTTAAGAATATCTCGTTTGATTTGCTTATCGCTGTAATTTTGCGGAAAGTATTTGCGAAGCTCATCACGCGGCAGTTTGATTTGTTCTTTTTGATTTGGTTTTTCTTCCGACAAAATAGCGTAAATAGCGTCGGCGGTAAGCAAGCCGTCCTGTGACATTTTCTTCAGCCTGATACTCTGTGCGTGTGACGGTGTGCAGTCGTTCATATTGATTGCGTCAAGCAAAGTGAGCTGTTCGTCACGGTCAAGGTAGGAGATTTCAACCGCAGGGTTAAAAGCGATTTTTTTGTCATCTACCATTGAAAGCAGTTCGGGAATTAAGTAAGTTAAGCGGATATATCTTCGCACTTGGTCTTTGCTTTCACCGGCTTCTTCGGCAACCTTTTCTACACTAAGCAACTTCTCTGCAACTTGCACAGAAGTTTTACCTTGGTGCTTTATGGCCTCCAGCTTCATCTTATACGCAAAGGCTTTTTCGCTTGGCAGTATCGTTTCTCTTTGCAAATTTGCGTCCACCATTGCAATCACAGCCTCATCGTCTGACATTTCGCGGACGATTACAGGCATTGTTTCAATCCCCAGCACCTGACACGCCGCAAGCCTTCTGTGCCCTGAAATAAGCTCATAGCCGCCGTCGGGCAGAGGTCTGGCAAGCGCCGGAGTTATCGTGCCGACCTTGCGTATACTCTCAATCATTCGCTCCATTTCTTCGTTATTCAATATCTTAAACGGATGATTCTTAAAAGGGTGAAGTTCGCCAAGAGGTATGTTCTTTATACGCTCAAGCTTTGCATCGTCACGCTCCGCCTGCGTTGTAAATAGATCGTCCAGCGTCGGTAAAGTAAAATCTGATTTTCGTTTTGTCATCGTTCGTATCCTCTCTTTCTTGATTTATTAAGTCCGAAATATCGGCTTCGCATATTCTCCTCAATGAGAATATTTTCTTTGACTTTGGGGTTATCCTCAATAATCCTTGCCGCTGTTTTCTTGTCCTTTCGAAGCTGAGCAAGAGCCTTTGTGCAGTCATCTCGCTTGGCTACAAGCTTTGCTTTTTCGTCGGGATCGTGGCAAGAATCAATATCTCGGTAGAGCATTTTGCGGTAATCCGATATGAGTTTCATTTCCGAATCAGCGTTTTTTATAAATGCTTCCACAGAAGAAATATCGGTCAGGTGATTGCCGCAAATGAGCTGTACCTGTGCAGTGTGGCGGTCAAGCCAACGGCAGGCTTCACGCATTTCGGGCGATAGCGGCTTGTGTTTTTTGTTTTTAGGCAGCACGCCCAGCAGATATAAATATCTGAAATACAACGCTTTAAGACCAGTGATTTTTTTGGCGGTTTTTAAATTGCCTTTAACTGAATAAGCCTTTTGAATTGTTACACCGAGGCTCTTTTTTTCGGTAAACTCATAGTATAAGCGGTAAGCTTCCTGAGAGTTGTTTCGCAAAGTATCTCTCATTCGGTCATAGATTGCATCTCGGTCATAGGCTTCTCCCAAGCGGTACAAACGAGTTGCTTTCTTGCTGTTGACAGAGCGAATGGTGGCGTACTTATGATATGGATTAAGGTCGATTACATATCCGAGCTGTTTCATAACATAGGTGAAAGCTTTGGGATTTGTACTCATCGTAAGCGCTTTATCTATCGCCTCACGCATTAAATTGTATGGGGTAGGTTCGCCGTTCTCTTCTGCAAAGTACAGCTTGCGTGGCGTCTTTCCTGTGGGATTTTTAATGACCGTCAAACCGTTTTCTTTGCAAAGCTCATCGGAAATACTGCGCAGTTTCCAGTATGCTCCCTCGTTGCAGTTAAACTTCTTACCGTTCCACATATTCACCGAATTGATGACCAAATGATTGTGATATGTGCCGGTGTTAAAGTGCGTAGCGACCAGCACTTGATACTGGTCGCCCCACATTCTTTTGGCAAGCTCAACGCCCAGCTTGTGTGCAAGTTGCGGTGTAACTTCGCCTGTCTTAAAGCTCTGATATGCGTGATAAGCCACATTACCGACCGTCTTATCAAAGTGTTCTTGTACCGCATTCATCTCGACAAAAGCTGTTTCTGCTGTGCAGTTTACGCCTGTCACGTACATTGCTTTTTCTTCAGCGATTACGGTTTTTCGCTCGTCGCTTGCGTAGTGAAGTGCCTTGCAAATATCGCTGTAGATCGTCTTGTCCGGGTTTGCCGCATAGCTCAAAACACGGTTGACGCTGTCTGTTACAGCCCATATTTTTGTTACTGCCACGACGAATCACTTGCACTTTCCGGCTCACCGATTGAGTGATAAGCTTTCAAAAATTTGCTCACAACATCGTTGAAACTTGCATTTACATTGACTTCTGAAAGCGACTTCCAATTGTCACGAAGCGAGGTCAAACCTCGGTAAGCTTCGTAAAATTCCTGTGGCAAGGTTGCCTGAACTTCCTTGCCAAGACCAAGTTTTCTAAGGTAAGCAGAGAGCGAAAGTCCGCATTTTTTAGCGGCAGTTTCCATTTTTCTTTTCTCTCCCTCAGTCACTCGAATATTGATTGCGGTTGTTCTTTGTCTCATATATTTTCATTCCTTTCTCTGTATAATCGGGGTTACAGGGGCGGCAAGTCCCTTTCGGCAATTTGCCGCCGGTTTTGTGGGCTTCAAAGGCAACACAAAACCTATGCTCGCTATCCTTATGGATTGGCATTACCTGTATAGCCATATATCCACTTTCTCAAAAAGTGACGATAGTGACGGCTGTGACGGCTTTTCCTATATAGAGAATTTATTGTCATCGCCGTCATTGCCGTCATTCTTTTTTAAGTAAATCAGTCGGCTCGTGCCGGTGCGTTTTGTTTTATATTCGATGCCTTGCGGCTGAAAAACTTCCGAAGAAAATCGGGCAAGCATTTTGGTCACGACATTCGGTGTAACCTCGGTTTCGTTGACCTGCGTTAAAAGCTGCGTTGCCGTGCCTCGCCATTCTTTTACTTCCGATACATAATCAACCAGCCGGAAAATAAACTTCGGAATTTCTTCACGGTGAATATCCTCCATATCCTTTCGCTCGACCAACTCCCACAAGTGACTGCGGTTGTCAAACTTCAAGGTCAGCTCCTGATATTCAATATCTCGACCTGTGGCAAGCAGCGTTCCTGTTTCGTTGGCACGGCTGCGCTTCAAAACAAAATTCGTATCTGCCGCACCTGTGATACCGGTGGAGCCTGACACCTCGTTGAATGGGTCGCTGACATCTTTCAGCTTCCTGACGTGGTGAACAACCATAACAGCGATGCCGCACTTATCCGAAATATTTTTCAGCGCCGATACATCGTCGTAGTCTCCTGCATACATTCCGCTTTTTCCGCCGGTGCTTTTTGAATCTCTTACCTTTTGAAAGGTGTCGATAATGACAAGTCTTGTTTTCGGAAAGTCGGAAAGATACTGTTCGATTTGCTGTTCCAAGCCGTTCCCGATTTGAAAACTCGTTGTAGCAATGCGAAGTTCGGGCGGTGCTTCGTCGGTGATTTGATACAGGCGGCTTTGTATTCTTGCGTAAGTATCTTCCAAGCAGAGATAAAGCACATCACTCTTGTGGGTTTCAAATTCCCACACAGGCTGTCCTCTCGCCACTTGAATACCGAGCCAAAGCATAAGCCAGCTCTTGCCGATTTTACTTGAACCCGAAAGCACGCTGAGTCCTTGCGGTATCAAGCCGTCAACCACAAATAAGGTTTTTCTCATCGGCGTTGAGAGCAGCGTGTCCGCATCGATTGTTTTCAGCTTTTCAACTTGCATTCTTCACACCTTCTTCCATAACATAGTTGATGACATTAACCTTCGGAATCTTAAAAGCGTTTCCGATTTTGACACCGGAGATACATCCGTTGTTAATCAGGTCGTATGCCAAGTGTCGGCTCACGCCGAGCATTTGTTGAAGCTGAGCTACCGTAACAATGTCCGGATAGTCCGGGAACATCATCTTGTAAAGCTCTTTCAATTCTGTTTTTCTCATTTTCTTAACCTCCTTTGTGAGAAAATAAGCTGCACGGTATGTACAGCTATGTACGAGGCAACAGATAGAATGGAGGTTTCTTCCTGTTACCTTTTCGCCGTTTTACCCGAACGTCGTTTTTGTTATCCCTGCCCCTGCCAAGCGGCGTTGCTTCGCTTGAGTCTCCGACTGTTATCGCAAAGTCATATCCCATTCGGACGGTCATTTAATTTTAGAAAATCAAATACCGTACAATCTTGATTTGCAAATTTATTATAGCTGTGCGTTGACACGAAGGCAATACTTTTGTATAATGTTCTTTGTAGTGATATAGATTTGCTAATTATTCAAAAATTCTCATTTTCTAAAACGGAGGTCTTGGTAATGAGCGAAAACCTACTCCAAACAGAAGATAAATACAGTGCCGTGTACTTTGGATTTGCTCCAAATAGATGGCATATAACAAACGACGAAAAATCTTGCGTTCTTTCCGTGAACGGCGAGTACAATTACTCAAAACTACTTGAGTTGTATAACGCAATCGAAGTCGATAAGCGAGAAGAGATTACTTCGGCTGTTACCGGCAAAAAAGAATTTGCTTTATCGGACGGCGAACTTGCTCAAATTAAGCAGGATACTGCCGATACGCTTGCTCGTTTGCGAGCCGTTACGCAAAAAATAAATTCTGCATTTGACTTTCTTCCTATGGGCGACAGCAGAACTTATATCTCACCGATGAACACCGCTTCTGTCTTTTTTTCACCGGGCGAAGGAATTTTGAATTTTCTATATGCTGATTTTGATTCGGCGTATAATGAATGCCTGAATCGCACAAAAAAAGACCTGCCTGACGAGACAAGTCTTGATATATCTTTACTGACCGAAAAAGAAAAGAAATTGTATTATTATTTGGCTTTAACCGAAACGCAAAAACGCTTTAAGCCATTGATAGAAGCGTCGCTGTTTACAGCGGAATTTCCGCCTATTCTGCTTTATTGCTCAAAGCAGGAGTTGACAGACTATTACCGCTACCTTAAAGAAATGCAAAATAATCTATTGCATTTAATCGAGGCGACATTTGACGAGAATTTTTGCGACGGATTTTTCAATCATCTAACCCATAAAACGAGATTTGCAGGCTACTGCCGTAAGCACGGATTGCCGGCAGAGCAAAAGCGAACGATTGTGCATAGTATCAGCATCATTGATGCTGAACATCAGATAGAAAATGTGCTTGACGGCAATATCGAAAGTGATTTTGATTTGGATATCAAGATGGCTGCCGCTTCGGAGGTTTCTCCGAGTGTTCAAAAGAATTTGGATAAGCTCGGTTTTACTATGCCGGAAATGATTGCCTTGTCTGCAATGCAAGCCGACGAGTACGAAACCTGTATTTGCGAAAGTATTGAACAGCAAATTGAGTTTGAACTGATACAGTTGTTGAAGTCCGACATCGGAATGCGTAAATGCAAACGCTGCGGTAAGTATTTCATTATGAAAGGCAACTACGATACAAACTACTGCGACCGCATTGCCGAGGGTGAAACTCGCAACTGCCAAGACTTAGCCGCACAAGAGAACTATAAAAAGAAAATGGCGGACAATGCCGCCATTCCGTTGTATCAAAAGTATTATAAGCGTTATGCTGCCCGTGTGCGTGTAAGACAGATTAAAGAGCCCGATTTCAAAAAGTGGAAGTATCAGGCAATGACAAAGCGCGACGAATACTCCGACGGCAAAATCACCCTTGCCGAATTTGAAAATTGGCTTGAGGGAAGTTTTCCGAATAGGAAGAAGAAAGAATAATCATCCTTTGCCAATAAACAACCAATTTTTCCAAGCGGAACTGTAACAAAAGCAATTCCGCTTTTATAATATTTTCCCGCCTTTCCTTTATAAATCCGCAATAATCCTTGATTTTAAGCTTAAAATATGCTATACTAAAATTGTATAAATATATCTACCCGAAAGTGAGGATAATTAAATGGATTCCAACATTGAACGCTGGTACTCAATGAAAGAAATTTGCGAATACCTCGGCGTCAGCCGTGACACCGTACTCGCTTGGATAGAAAAAAGAAATATGCCCGCCGCAAAAATCGGACGCCTTTGGAAATTCAAGGTCAGCGAAGTAGACGCTTGGATGAAATCCGGCGTTGCGGCGGATAAGTAAGTTTCGGAGATGTATAATATGGGTTTTATTGAATCGTATAAACATCTTGAAAAACTATGCGGCGAAGTATTAAATGACGATAGGCGTATATCCGCTTATATTGATGAAATGATAAATACTCCCCGTGGTTCTTATCTTGTAAGAGGTTGGGATGATGACCTAAAACAACTGAAACACTACCGTTGGGTTAGAAATCAAATAGCACATGAACCTGATTGCACCGAGCAAAATATGTGTGAACCGTGTGATACTGTGTGGCTTGACGATTTTTATTCACGCATAATGAATCAAACCGACCCTCTCGCTTTATATTCTAAAGCCACCCAGCCTCGTCAGGCTCAAAAACCGGTACAAGCTCATAAGCCGGAATCCCATACATACACTTATTCTCAGCCAACTTCTAATCATAGAAAATCATCCCCACAGGCTGCCGGTTGTATGACATTTTTAGTAGGTATTGTAATTATTGTAGTTGCAATCGTTATAATTTCAGGAATATTATAGTTCGATTTTGGAGGTGCAATATGGCACTTGAAAATAAATTAGGGCTGACAAGCTCTGCCGACCTTGCCCGTGAAGAAGAACGAATCAGCAAGAAAAAGGCTGCTGAACTTTTTGAAAAAGGTGTTTTAGATAATCTTCCTGTCGGCATGTTTTCTACATTGCAGGCAATCCATAAATATCTCTTTCAGGACATTTACGACTTCGCAGGTGAGCTCAGAACAGTCAATATTGCAAAGGGAAATTTCCGCTTTGCTCCCTTAATGTACTTGCAGGCGGCACTTGAGAACATCGATAAAATGCCGCAGTCAAACTTTGATGAGATAGTAGAAAAATATGTTGAGATGAATATTGCCCACCCGTTCCGAGAGGGCAACGGTCGCAGCACACGCATTTGGCTTGACCATATCTTGAAAAACAAAATCGGCAAGGTTGTCGATTGGAGCAAGGTTGATAAAGAAGATTATCTCCTTGCAATGGAGCGTAGCCCGATTAAAGATGTGGAAATCAAAGTGTTGCTAAAAGGTGCGCTGACCGATGAAGTTAACAGCCGTGAGGTCTATATGAAAGGCATCGACCACAGCTACTACTACGAGGGTTATACAACCTTTAAGACGGAAGAATTATGATAACGAGATGAGGTGCAAATATGCCCAACAAGAATTGGCAATTTGAACTTGAAGAATATATAAAACAGGGCGAGCCTGAAAGAGCCGAAAAAAGTGAAGCTTGGCAAACTGCTATCGGCTTGCAGGCGGTTGATGGGCTGAAAACCTCTGATTATTTGCTGGATACTGCAAAGGACCACATCGAGGGCAAAATTACCATTGACGAGGCTCAGAGGCGAATTCACAGCTATTACGAGCAGAGAACCACCCGCACCGAAACCGAAAACGAAACCAAAGAGGCGGACATCGTTTCTGCAAGAATAACCAAGCTTTTAGGCGAAAAGGCGTTTCAGTTTTCTCCTGCCGAGTGGATTACCATTCACCGCAGATTGTTCGAGGGCGTATTTGACCACGCCGGACAAATCCGTCAGTATAACATTTCCAAAAAGGAATGGATACTGAACGGTGAAACGGTTATCTACGCTGATTGGGGCAGCATAAAAGACACCTTGGATTATGATTTTGCCACCGAAAAACAGTTTTCCTATGAGGGACTGTCAGTGGAAGCATCGGTAAAGCACCTTGCAAAATTTGCATCGGATATTTGGCAGATTCATCCCTTCGGTGAGGGTAACACAAGAGCCACCGCCGTGTTTATGATTAAGTATATGAAAACTTTTGGGTTCCGTGTCAATAACGATGCGTTCCGTGAGAATTCTTGGTATTTCCGCAACGCATTGGTTCGTGCAAACTATAACGATTTACAAAAAGGCATTCATTCCACCACAAAGTTTTTGGAATTGTTTTTCTCAAACCTTCTGCTCGGCACAAGCCACGAATTGAAGAATCGTTATATGCACATTGATTTTGTGGATGAAACCGCTTCCCAAAGTGCCAAAAGTGAAACGCCAAAGTGCCAAATTGACACTTTGAAGTGTACTTTAGAAGAACTTGCCGTGTTAGATTTAATAAAAAAGAACCCGTCTGTTAAGCAGGCCGAGCTTGCAGAACAAACAGGAAAGTCCGTCAGAAGCATAAAGCGCATTATAGACTCTCTGAAAGAGAAACAATATATCCGTAGAGTTGACGGCAAACGCTACGGCAAGTGGGAAGTTTTGGTGTAACATAGTTGCGCAGTGTATATAAAAAGCATCAACCACAGCTACTACTATGAGGACTATACAACTTTTAAGACGGAAGAATTGTAAAATTCCAAAGTATCAAATCGATATTTCGGATTGATATGAGTCTTTTTCCCCGTATATATCTTATTCTCAAGAACAGCTTTTTGGAATCGTTTGTGCGAAAATTGTGTTTTTTAAGAAATAATAGCAAAGGATGTTCATTATGACAATAATTGAAGCCATAAAAGAAGTTTTAAAATTCGAACCGAAAGGGCTTTCTTCAGTAGAAATATATCAGAGAATAATTGATCAAAATCTATATCAGTTTGGTGCCAAAAATCCGGTTGGTGTTGTAAATGGCGAAATAAGACGACATTGTATTGGACTTGATTTTCCTACTGCATATCCGGTTAAGCATTTTGCAATAGCAGGAAAAGAAGGAAAAAAATTAAAATTTATTGTTTGTGAAAATAATAAGTCGGGAAAGACTATTAAACAATCACAAAACGTAATTGATGACAATACAGAGTTTTTGCCTGAGGAGAAAATTGCAAACGCTATAGATGAACATCTGCAGCAAATCAAACAGCAATTATTGGATAATATAATGTCAAATCATCCTGATTTTTTTGAGCAGTTAGTGGTTGAGCTTTTGCTGAAAATGGGATATGGATACGATAAAAAATCCGGAATTGTAACCGGGGGTTCTCACGATAATGGTATTGATGGAATAATCAGTGAAGACAAATTAGGTCTTGATCTTATATACATACAAGCAAAGCGTTATTCGAACGCCAACAAAGTTGGCAGAAAAGAATTACAAGCCTTTATTGGGGCCATGGGGCATATTCAAAAAGGTGTATTTATAACAACATCTTCATACACTAAAGAAGCATTAACTTTTGCTACTCAACAACAGCAAAAAAGTGTAAAACTTATCGATGGCGAATCATTGACTGACTATATGGTCAAGTACGGAATTGGTGTTGAAAGCGTTAAAACCTTCAATATTTATAAAATCAATTCAGACTATTTTCGAGAGTGATTGTCCGTTTTATGGGACGGATTGTAAGGTATAATTTTCAAGATACAGAGGATGCATTATTGTATCTATTTATAGGACTATTAGTTAGGAGTTTATCTAGTGCGAGATACAGATTTGGATATAGCCTTTTGCGAAAGATATAACCTTATTTCAGATGAATACGAAGGTGTTTCTGTAACAACGCTGCCTTTTTCCGTTCGTGTAATCAATCGTTTTATAGGAAATGGCATAACAACAGTTGCAGAATTGTTAAAAACCTCGCCATCAGCTTTAATGAAGTTGAAAGGGTTCGGCAAGAACTGCCTAGTTGAAGTTGATGCTTTTTGTGCAACGCTAAATAATGATGACTCTATACCCATCGTTCAAAATAAAAAAGCATCATTATGTTCATCTTCGCTGTTTATTGATCATCGCAATGAAATAGCGGTTGGTAACTTTTCGGTTTTTGAAGATATGGATTTGTCAGAAACCGAAGCCGAAATGCTCCAAAGGTATAGAGAAGCCTATGATATCTTGGGTGAAGAACTTGCTTTTGAGTGTGTTACTTCAACTGAAAATGTGATTCCGATAATTGAAATGTTTGTAGATTATCAAAGTCGCATCAAAAAACATATTGAGATTTGGAGAATGGCAAACGCTCTTCCAAACACACGCAAGAACAATAAGGCGTTAGGGTACATCAATGCTTTTACTTTGGATGAAAATGAGCGGTCTGTTTTGAAAGGTCTGTGTGAGTCTGAAGAAACATCCTTGCTTTCGATGGCAGGAACCGATAAGGTCGATGATCTCTCAACATACATTTTATTAAAGAAATTTTTTAAGTGGTGTGCATTTGATTTAGAAAAAGAAGTCAATGAATTGTTTGACAATTTATATTCCAATGAGCGAGTCCGCAAGGTTGTACAGTTAAGAGCAAGAAAAGAAACATTAGAGCAGATTGGCGGAACCCTTAGTGTTACAAGAGAAAGGGTTAGACAAATAGAAGCTAAAGCAAAAAAGCTGTTCTCTCGTCTCTATAGTCAAATACGCATAATCTCAAAAATATCTGCAGAACGAAATGGTGATATCGTTTTAACACCTGTTGAAATCAAGGAATATTGTGGAGAGTATACTTCTGATTTATTGTTCTTCTTGCAATCATATGAAAGTGCTAACTATACATACGACCGTCAACTCGATGTCTTTGTTCTTGGCGATGATTCTATCACTGGTCGTGTTCAAAATTGCATAGAAACATTACCCGAAATCGTAAAAGCAAGTCAACTTGACAGTATTCTCGGCGATGCTGCAGAAGAAGCGGATATACCCCTTGAAATGTTAGAAAAAGCATTCATAGATGCATATCGTCTTACCGGTGAAGTTTTTCATCGATGCAGATTGTCCCTTGCTGCTATATATGAACGAGTTCTTGATACTCATTATCCGCAAGGATTCAAAGCTTACGACGCCGATGAACTTCTTCGTTTCCGAGAGATTATTGCAAATGAATATGGTGATGTGGGGCTTCCTGCAAATGATCGCGCACTGACCGCTAGAGTTGCAAGCATTTGTGTTCTCTGTGGCAAAGGTGTTTATCGTCTGAAAAAGAAAGATTATCTGCCTTGCCAACTTGCAAATAAAATATGTGAATATATCGAAAATAGCGAAAGCACAATATTCTTGACAAATACGTTGTTTAGCATTTTTGAAGAGGAGTTGTTGGCTGCTGGTATTGATAACAAGTACTTCTTGCAAGGTGTTTTACACGAACTGTTTGCGGATAGGTTTGTCTTTAGAAGAGATTATATTTCAAAAGATGTTGACGTTTCTTCTGTTTATTCGGCGGTTGTTGATTTTATCAAGAAGTCAAACTTTCCGGTTTCTAAAGCACAAATTCAAGAAGCTTTTCCTGGTATAACAGAGATTGTTATCAATTTTTCTGTCAGTGATCCTAATGTACTTAACTATTTTGGCGAATATCTTCACGCAAGCAAGTTGAATATTTTGGACAATGAGAAGACCTATTTGTTCAATGTAATAAATGCGTTGACTTCTGATGGTGAGGCACACCATGGACGAGAAATTTATGAAATCATATCGCACCAAAAGCCTGAAATATTAACACGAAATGCCGCTATGTATCCGTTTAGTGCTTTTAGTGTGGTTGAATTCTTGTTTAGGGATAAATTCCAATTCTCGCGTCCGTATGTAGCGAAAAACGGGGTTGAGATTGGCCGTCCAGCAGAACGTTTACACGATTTGATTTACTCCAGTGATGAGTTTACTGTAAGTGAGATCAGTGAATTTGGCAGAGATAATCACTTCCAAATTTATTCTTTGCTTGAATATGTTAACGGATGCAATGACGAGTTTCTTCTCATTAATGATGACACAATGATGAGAATTGACAGAACCGGCATTGATGAAGTTGTTGCACATCAAGTGGAGGACATCATTTCTGATTCTATCAGCGAAACAACTCTGGTGAAAAATCTCTCAATATGGGCAGATCTTCCGTCTATAAAGGTGCCGTGGACAGAATGGCTTATTTATAGCGTTATCTTCAAGTGGGGCACCAAACTTGTTGCCGCGACTACATCTAACCAGTTTAGATTGTCTGTCCCCCTAGTTGCGCCGGTCGATAACTTTGATCCATCTGCGTTTAAGGATGTGGATAAAGGTGATAGTTCCGTTTCCTTTGTCGCCGATGATTTAAGCGATATGGATTCACTTTTGGAAGATATTATAGGAGACGATTTTCTCGATAATTTTTGATGTTTAAGATCACTATCATACTATCCCAATCAGATTCAAGGATGCAATCTCTATTGTTGCTTTGATTGGCTAAGATACTGCAGAAAACATACGCAAAGCCTCCTGCAAACATTTTAACACAGATTCCATCTCTGACAGGGTGGATAATCTTGATGTTTTGGATTTTTCGCTTGAGGATATTATAGATTTCAATGTTTTGGGGGATTAACCTATGAGCCTAAAGGATTTAGATATCAAATTAAGCTACATCAGTTGTGGCGAAGAGAACATTGCAAAATCTTTTCTAGTTCCGGCATTAAAACACACTAAATGTTATCGTCGAAGCGTGGGCTTCTTTTCTTCGGGTGTGTTCGGACCGATAATTGATGGCATAGTTTCTCTTTCCCGTAATGGTGGAAAGATTGAATTGATAGCAAGCCCACAACTAAGTGATGAAGATATCAACGCTATTAACTTGGGGTATCAGAAAAGAGAAGAAATCATTGAAAGTGCTTTTTCGAGAGATTTTATGAAAGAACTTGATGCACTTGATGATGCCAAGTTGCAGTTGTTGGTAGCATTGATAGCGAATGGTACTTTAGATATAAAAATTGCCGTCACGGAATCCAACGGGATATACCATGATAAACTAGGAATACTTGAGGATTTTGATGGAAACATCGTTGTTTTTTATGGCTCTGCTAACGAAAGTTTAAGTGGATACCAAAACAATTACGAAAAAATCCGTGTAGTTAAAAGTTGGGTGGCTACAGAGGTCAAGAGTATTGAGGATGAGTGCAAAGAGTTTCAGACTTTGTGGGATGGCACCAATCCGTTTGTGAAGACATATAACTACAAGGAGTCTGCAAAAGCAAACATCCATAGAGTAATTAATACTCGAAAAGCCACTGGAGGAAAAGCTAAATCCACTCTAATTAAACTCCGTGACTACCAAGAAGAAGCTATCAATGCTTGGGTAAATAATGACTACCACGGATTTTATGTTATGGCAACCGGTACAGGTAAAACCTGGACAGCTATTTTTTCAGCAAAACATCTTGTTGAAAAACATCCTGCTATGATTGTAATTTGCGCTCCGTACAAGCACCTAGTCAAGCAATGGGCAGATGACGTTGAGAAGGCATTCCCTGACGCAAAACTTATAATGGTTTCTTCGGAAAACCCAACATGGGAAACACAAATCGCGCAAGAGATTATAAGAAAACAATATAAGCCGGATAATCAGATTATTATTATTTCGACAATCGCTTCTTTCAAAATGGAGCGATTTACCAGTGTAATAAGCAGATCCAAAGAAGATAAGTTGCTCATTGTCGATGAAGCACACAGATTTACAGACCGTCCGGATAAACTAAAAGAGATGTTCCGATATATGCTCGGATTGAGTGCGACACCGTTTAGCGGTTCATCCGCACATAAAGGTCTTGAGCTAATGGAGTGGTTTGGAGGACAAGTTTTCAATCTTCCTATTGAGAATGCATTAGAGAGAGGATTTTTAGTTCCCTATAACTATTATCCTATATACGTCTATGCTACCGAAGATGAGGAAAGGAGATTCAAATACCATACTCAAAAAATCCTATCTTGCTTTAAAAATAATAAATGCATCAACCCAGACCTCCTTGTCAAGTCGTTAAGAAACCGTTTGCGCGTTATCTCTATGGTCGAGGAAAAAACAACTCGTATTGACGAAATAATTAATCGTATTGCTGAAAAAGACCACTTTGTGGTGTATTGCGGTGATGGCAAGCTGTTTGATGCAGACTCAGGCAAAGAGCTCCGTCACATTCAAGCTATAAAGAGAGTTCTTACTGCACACGGGTTTAAAGCTAGCCAGTTTACTGCCACCGAAAATATGGCTGACCGAATGGAACTGGTCGACGCATTCAACAAGCAAGAGATATCTGCTCTCGTTGCCATACGTTGCTTGGACGAAGGTATTAATATCCCTTCAATAAAGAGCGCTTTAATTCTTTCAAGTAACGACGATTATCGTGAGTTTGTGCAGAGAAGAGGTCGTATTCTTCGTACTTATGGCAATAAGAAATACGCGAACATATACGATGTCATTGTTTTACCAAGTTATGATATGCAAGGTTGGGCTAAGATTGAGTTGAGGAGGTTCCACGAATATGCCCGCTTGGCTTTGAACTGGAACGACCTGGAAGTGGAATTAACTGACCACCTAGGTGCATACGGACTTACCATAGAAGATGTTGATGTTTATGACTATGAGGGAATGGAGGAATTGATTGATGAATGAACAAGCAATTGTCGAGAAAATGATTACCTTTATCGAAAAGAAAGAGCGTGAACTGCAAGCAAACAAAATGAATGCAGACAACCGTGCAAAGAACGACATAATAAAATCGATTATGGACGAATTGGAGCGTGAAACGACAAATGAGAATAACTAATATTGAATTTGAAAATTTCCGCAACTTTAGAGACCATGGTGAAATCAAGTGTTCTACTGATGGCAAGGTAACTATTATATACGGAAAAAACGGTGATGGTAAAACCACCCTGCACCAGCTGTTCCAGTGGGTGTTCTACGGACAAGTTCATTTTAACAAGACTACTACAGACCGCCTCTATAATCTTCAGTATGAAAGTGAATGCTCTTTTGGCGATACATTCCAAGTTATGGGCTGTATTGACTTTGAGCATTCTGGTGTTAAATATTCATTAAAGCGTACCTATACATATAAAAAAGGATTGAACGATTCTGAAAAGATAGCTGAAGATGTTGTCCTCAATTATATGAATGAAGATCACGATTGGCGTAGAATCGATAAACCGAAGGAAACTATTGAGAAATTACTTCCCTCCGGATTGTCCGACTACTTCTTCTTCGATGGCGAAAGTATGATTGCTGACCTCCGTGTTAAGGGAAAGGACTCTGCCGGAAAACTTCGCAAGGCACTGTACTCCATGTTTGACCTTGATGTGATTGAGTCCGCACTGGATCATATCGGTGACACAAAACTGAAGACTACTGTTCTTGGAAAGCTTTATTTGAGCAAGGGCACTATTTCCAGTGGAAGTAAAATCGCTGCGGTCAAAACCAATATAGAAAATGCACAAGCGTTGATTGAAAAACACGAAAAGGCTCTCGAAGAAGCCAAGAAGAAAAAAGCTGAGTGCCAAGCTCTGATTCAGAGTGTATCCGAGCAAATTGGTGGTTATAAATCCAAGGCAGATTACGAACATCAGCGTAAGAAACTCAAAGCACAACGCGATGCTTTCATTAAAAGTTCTACAGATGCACAAGCACGATTTGGCGACGATGTCCTAGATATGTTTCCAAAATTGCTCATTTCCAAGGCAGTACTTGATGCAAAGAAAAAGATTCAGTTAAAAATTGAACAGGACAAGCTCCCTGAAGGTGTATCCAAAAAACTCATTTCCCATCTTCTTGCCGAAAAGACAACAGAGTGTGTATGTGGTCGAGCGTTAGGCGAAGAAGAAAAGGCTTACATTCGCCACTATCTGGATATTCTTCCGCCTAAATCTTTTGCAAGCCTATATCAGGATTTTACAAAGACCGCAAACTTCTGGGGCAAGGGCTACGATAAAACAAAAATCGAAGCCTATATTCTTGATGTGCTTAACTACAACGAGTTAGCAGCTGATTGCGATAAACGCATTCGTGAACTCGATGCAGCCGAAAAGAAGAGTCCTGACATTGAAGATCTTATTGTTGCAAGGCAGAAGGCTGAAATTGCTATAGTAGAACTGGATGCTACCATCGTTGGCCTTGAAACTGAAATTAAGAAGTGCGAACTTTACAGAAATAAGCAAATGAAAGACTTTGATGAGCTTACTCGAGGTAACGCCGAAGGTGAAAAGGTTCTTACCAAGATCCGTATCATGGAGCAGGTTGCTGCATATTTTGCAAAACGCTTGGAAGAAGAGTCTATTGCTTACAGCCAGAGATTACAGACGAACATCCAGAGCCTTATTGATGGAATGCTCACAAGTAAGCGTCACGTTACTGTTAGTCCAGAGTTTTCTGTTCGAGTTACCGATAGTTTTGATGATGAGTCAAAATCGGAAGGTCAATTCGCGGTTGTATCTTTTGCATATATTGGAGGTATTCTCAAAATGCTTCAAAGCGAAGATCATCTTTCTTCCAAAGAATATCCTCTTGTACTTGATGGTCCTTTCTCTAAACTTGATCCTGATCAACGTCAAAATGTAGTGGATATGATTCCTCAATTTGCACCTCAAGTTATCCTTTTCTCTAAAGATGATTTGCATGAGGTGTTTCATGCCGAAAATATCGGCCGAGTATGGACGATTGTAAGTAACGAAGAAAAAAATATTGCAAAAATTGAGGAGGGACACTTATGGAAATAACCACCGACATTAGTCTCCGAGGAACTGCTTGGAATACGGCAATTGAAAAGTTGGGTTGTATATTCAAAACTCGTACAAACTATATGATTTATATGCTGGCGTTATCTATTGGCATTATGTATGACAAAAGAGAAGATAGACTCCCTGTCGAAGACGGAGAGGAAGTAAGATCTGTACCTCGTAATGTCATCCGCAATAATGACCAAGGCAAACTTGATTTTATGTTTCAGGCTGCAATCTTATCCACGACAACAGAAGAATTTTCCGAAGAAGAAAGACTGGATTTTGCTTTCGGTGATAAAAATGATGAGAAGATAGGATTTAAGAGAATCGATTTCTTAACACAGTTTGCAAACTTCGGTGTAACAAAACTGATGGAACAAATAGGAGAAACACCTATTGAATCTATGGAGAGCATTAAGAATTTCTTGGTATCTACTGTTGAAGGACGAAACTTGGAGATTGACGCATTGCCGGATGATATCCTTTTAGAAGGAGATTATTAACTTGCAAACACTCTAAAAATCACGAGAATATTGACATTAAGCGTCGAATGCGGTATACTTAAGTATGTACTTAAGTATACCGCATTGTTATTTATGAGGTGTGTTATGAACTTTTCTTATCGTTTTCCGGCAGTTAAAGGTATTCAAGCCGGTAGAGAATACTATATTTCTATGGTTCCGCTGAAGCTGTTGTCTCGCCTTTTCCCGGCTGAGGAAGAAATCGTTCTGCCTGAACATAGAGCGCAACGAAGAATCAATGAAGCCCGCATCCCGGAGATTAAGAACTATATTCTCGATAACAGGGATACCTATGTGTTTTCTGCCCTTTCTGCCTCCATTGATGGTGAGTTCAAATTCACTCCATATATGGATACAGATGCAGGTATTTTTGAAGTTGATATGGGTTCGATTTTTTTGATTAACGATGGGCAACACCGCAAGGCAGCTATCGAATCAGCTATGAAAGAAGATCCGTCTTTGGAAAAGGAAACGATTTCTATCGTTTTCTTCAGCGACGAAGGATTAGCTCGTAGTCAGCAGATGTTTACTGACCTTAACAAACACGCAGTTAAAACTTCTAATTCCCTCGCCACACTTTATGATTCAAGAGATGAAATAGCAGTAGCTACGAAGCATGTTATAGATACTATTCCTTTTTTTAAAAGATATACAGACAAGGAAAGAGATATCCTTGGTAAGAATTCCTCAAGTTTATTTACGCTAAACATGATTTATAAAGCAAACCAAAAGATAATGCATAGCGAAAAATGCTCAAGTTCTGATGCGGAGTTTTTACTTTCTTATTGGCAGCTTGTTTCTGACAATATTGTTGAATGGCAGGAAGTCCTCAATAAGTCTCTCACCAAAAAGGCCTTGCGTGAAAATTATATAGTGACATTGGCTATTACTATTAGCGCGTTTGGAAAGCTAGGACGATTCTTTTTTGATAATGATAATTATAATATGCAGAAATATTTGCCGAAACTTCAACAGATTGATTGGCTTCGCTCCAACAATATGTGGATAGGCAGGACAATCCGAGACAACGGCAAGGTGTTGAATAGCGAAGAAGCTATATCTCTCACTTGCGCTGTAATCAAACGAGAGATTGGTCTGCCCCTTACAAAAGAGGAAAAACAAAAAGAGAAACAGATTTCGGAGAAGATGTAGTATGGCTTATATAGGAGAATTTAAAGTATATGAGGATATAATTCAAGAGATGTCCGTTGTATATCAACACGACAAGAGACCGTGGATGATTGGCTTTAGTGGAGGTAAAGACTCTACTCTTTTGTGCTGTCTTGTTATGGAAATGCTACAGCGTCTTCCTGTAGAAAAAAGAAATAAAACCGTGTATATCGTTTCATCAGATACTATGGTTGAAAATCCAATTGTCAGGGATTATATGCATCGTATGTCAGATATGATCAACAATGTCGGTGCGGAACTTAATGTCAAAGCAGATATTATTTACCCTAAAGTTGAGGACTCGTTCTGGTGTAAAGTTATAGGTTTGGGATATCCTACGCCGGAACCTCCTGGATTCAGATGGTGTACAGAGCGTTTAAAGATACATCCTATGAACGCTTATACGCTAGAAACTATAAAGAATAATGGTGAGGTCATATTACTGCTAGGCGTCCGCAAAGCAGAAAGCACCTACAGAGCTAATAATATTCGTTCTAGAGAAATCGAAGGAAAACTTCTTGTTCCTCATAATGACATAGAAAATGCTTATGTCTATAATCCGTTAACGGAAATTCCGAACGAAGATGTGTGGAAATTTCTTCTCAAAGGGGACGCCATCTCTCCTTGGGGTTCTGATAATAAATATCTTTTTTCTCTTTATCAAGGTGAAAACCTCGGCGAAGAGCAAAGTGTTATTGGTGAAATCGATAAAGATAAAATACCTGTTACAGGCAATTCTCGTTTTGGTTGTTGGATTTGCACTATGGTTAAAGAAGATAAGTCATTAAAAGCCTTTATTGATAAAGGTGAAAAATGGCTTATTCCGTTGCGTGATTATCGTAACTGGATGCTTGAAATGCGCTCAACTCCAGGTGCACGAGAATACAAAAGAAGAAACGGTGCTATGTATAGAAAGGCGGACGGTAATCTTGGCGAAGGACCCTTTACAATGGAAACCCGACAGGAAATGCTTCGTCGGTTGTTACAGCTGGAGGTTGACACAGGATTATCCCTTATCACGATTGAAGAACTGAAATATATAGATTTCTTGTGGGACAGCGAAGGAGACTTAACTCGTCGCAAGCTGGTTGATATCTACTACGAAACAACCGGAAAACGACTGCCTTGGGATCAATATAAAGTATCTGTATTTCCCCAAGAAGTGATTGACGAAATCCATAAATTGTGCGAAGAGAATCAAATTGAATTTGAACTGATTTCAAAGCTTATTATCGAAATTGAGGCAAACAAGAATTATACCAAGAGTTCTATGGTTACCAAAGCGTTCGATAGAATTTTGAACCAAGGCTGGTTGCATTTTGACAGTATTGAGAAGGGGTTAAACAATGAAAATTAATAATATCATTTTGCACAACTTCGGCTCATACGAAGGAACTACAAATTTTGATACTAGACCTTGTGATGGCAGAAATATTGTGTTGATTGGTGGAAAAAACGGTGCCGGCAAAACTACATTATTCACGGCAATGCGACTCTGCTTATACGGCTACAAAAGTATGGGTTACAAAAATCCGAATTCGTTCTACAACCGTGCTGTTGTTAAGTTAGTAAACAACACCGCAAAGATAACCAAACCTGCTACTGCCTTTGTTACGATGTGCGTTGAACTTAATAACGGTCAGGGCATGGACTCTTTTTTGTTAACCCGTAAATGGGAACTGAATGAGTCGCTCATAGAAACTTTTTCTGTTTTAAAAAATGGAGCGGACTTATCAGAAGATGAAATTGCCGATTTTGAGAAATATGTCGTTTCGTTAATTCCGCCCGAGTTGTTTAATTTATACTTTTTTGACGGTGAAAAAATTGCCAATTTCTTTATGGATGAAGGTAGCAACACCCGAATAAAAGAAGCTTTTCTTACGCTTTGTGGCTATGATACTTTCGATATTATGCGTAAAAATTTCAAGAGAATAAGAGCAGGAATCCCTACTTCGGCTCCTGCACTTGATGAGTATATTGTAGCTAAAGATGCCCTTGCATCTGCCGAATCATTGTATCACGATTTGACCGATAGGTTGAAGGCTTGCGTTGATGCAATTGCGGATTGTGAGGCTACCCTTGATGCGGAAGAGAAAGAATATCATCAAAAAGGCGGTATCACAGAAGAAGAATGGAATCAGAAACTCTATACTCTAAAGGAAGAAGAAAAAAAGCGTGAAACATACAATGCCTTGCTCAAAAAATGGGCAAATGATGTAATTCCCTTCATTATGCTTCGCAAACAAATTCTCGCACTGAAGGCACAGATAGAGAACGAAAACCAGGCATTAAAGTATACCTATTTCTGCGAAGTTCTTAACTCTCCGGCAGTCCAAACCTTGGTGAAAGACAAACTAGCAGAGATTGACTCTGCTGCATTTGCTGACTTTGGAACGGAAAAAGAACCTATCCTTAACCTTTCTTTTGAACAGAATTCCCTTATTCTGGCACAAATCAATACGATTTTATCATTTGAACAGGATAAAGTAGAAAAATGCAAAAAAGCAATTAAACGTTCTTTGAACCTTACTGCAAAGATTAGAAAAGAGATTGAAAGTAGTAGCATAACAAGTGTTCAGGAATATATGAAACGAAGAGCACAGCTTTTTGAAGAAAAGAGCGCATTGCTCGTTCAGCGTGTTGAATTAGAACAACAACTTGTTGCTCAGAAAGAAGCCTTGACATTGGCAGAACAACAGTTAGGTAAAGTTCAAACTCGCCTTGAGGAAGAATTGAAGAAAGCATCTATTAACGATATTTCCGCTAGAGCCATTGTTATGCTCGATAAATTGCAAGAAATTCTTTATCGCCGTCAAATTGATAAGGTAGAAAACTGCTTCCGCAAAGAAATTCGTACCTTGATGCGAAAAACGCATTTTATCGACGATATATACATTGACGATAATTTCAACACCCATATCTATCGTACAGAGAAAGTATCAATAGAAAAAATTCGCAAAGCATTAAAAACAAATACCGAAGAACAGCTTTTAGCATTTTGGGGTGCTAAAGCTATGCAAACACTGTATAAAAAGGCAAATTCAAATGATTACAATGATATGTGCAAATACTTTGAATCAGTTGATATCAAATCTCTATCATTGCAAATAGAAATTGATAAGGCATCTTTATCTAACGGAGAAAAACAAATTTTTATTATGGCACTATACTACTCTCTTGTTAGTTTGTGCAATCATGAATTACCTTTTGTAATCGACACCCCTTTTGCTCGAATTGATACAGAACACCGACACAATATATCAAAGCACTTTTTCAGCGAATTAAAAGGGCAAGTATTTATTCTTTCGACAAATGAGGAAATCAACAGTTCTCATGTTCAAATTCTTAAAGATAAAATTGCTGCTACATATATGCTTGAAAACTCGGACAACAAGCGTACGGTTGTAGTGAAGAATTCTTATTTCGAGGTGTAGTATGATATTTAAAATAAGAACATCAAAAAAGACAATGAGTATCTTTGAGGAGATAGCGGCAAGCACTAATTATGCACCTTTTATTCTATCAAAACTATCAATTTCGTTATCTATCAAAAGTGAAAAACCTCTTGAAGATGCAGATTTTAAAACAGATACCTATGGCTTAGAATTAAACCGACAGACAATTACTGCGGAGTGGGACGGTTTGTATAAATGTCTTATTTCTATGGCAGAAAAGCGTCACATTGAAGATGATGAATATTTTCAAAAGTATCTAAAAGCACATCTCGATAGAGGTGCAAATATGCTATATAGCGAATTTAAGTATAATAAAGACTTTATTCTAGCACTAATAAACGAGAAAAAGGGTATATAAAGGAGAATTAGGATGTCAAACATAAAGGGAACTGTAACAACATTGCGCCAATTCCTGTTTAACGTTGAATCTGAAGTTAAAACTGAAGTAAACGGAATAAAATACCCAATTATTTATTTCAAAAAAGACAGAATTTTATCTGTCCCAGACTATCAAAGAGAAATCCGTTGGCAAAAAGAAACTTTGTTCTCGCTGATGAATGATATTTCTCGTGGCTCAAAATTTTTAGGAAATATAATTCTATCTTCATTCGGAGAAAAAGATTTTGAAATAATAGATGGTCAGCAACGTTTAGTTTCGCTTAATATGTTAATTACATACATAAAGTCTCACTATGCAGAACAAATTACTGACATTGACGAACTTGTCACAATCAATGTCAATTGTTTTGACAAATTTTCCGTATTTCGAGAGGCTGATTATACTTTAAGAAATGTAGATGAATCAATTCGAGAAGATGTAAAAAAGAGCGACAAGCTTGGACAAATTAAAATACTAAGCGAATTATATTCCTCTATTAGTGAGGAAAAAATTTTAGATACCGTTGCAAAAGCTGAATCGTTTTTGGAAAATCTAAAAAAATGCACAATAAATGTTATAGTGTCAGACGATGAAGATATGAAAATAAGTACAGAGTACTATATTGATGTGAACTTGAAAGGTATTAAGTTAGATACCGAAGATATTTTTAAAGGGTATTTATTTTCGCAAGATTCTTCTAAAGAAATCCGAGATTATTGGGTTGAACTCAAAGAATCTTGGATGAAGTTTAACGAACGATGCAATTGCAAGCCTGAAAAAAGCGTTTATTCATTAACCAAAATACTCGAGCATTACATTTACTGTCATGTGTTGAGCAAACCAGAATATAAAGATGTTTCAATCAATGAAAAATTCACTCTTGACTCTCCCTGTGAAGTTAATGGCACTAAATACTACCTTGGTGATCATGTCATTAAGGTTATTAGAAATAATACCTACATGAAGGAAGTTTTAGTAGGTTCCAAAGAATACATTGACTGTTTAACCGAAATAATTGCGGCAGATGGTGGTGCTCCAGGTTGCATAAGGGATCTCCTTAAAAACATTGAAAATAATGAAGTGAAAATTATTTGCAACTTCATAAAGAAAACAATATTAGATAAAACTTTGGTTGTGCCAAAAATACTCATCTTGAAGTATTATCTTTCTATTTGTGATGGCAAAGCAAAGAAAGCAACTTGCAAAAATTTGTATGCTATATATTTTTATAATGTTCTATTCATGCTTTTTGGTGATAAAAAGTCTGATGCAGAAAACATCAAAAGAATCTCCAGAAGTACCGAATATTATCCGGAAGTGGTTAAAGCAATTAAAAATTTCTTCGAAGATGGAAATATATCTGAGTCACGACAAATCGCTATTGCAAAATGGAACAGTAATTATGAAAACGAAGCTTTACAATATAAATGTAAATCGTTGGCTACCATTTATAACTATTTTACAATAAATAATAATTCAGTAGAGATTTCATCAAGTGACGATGTTTATAATTTTTTAAGTGATGAGGATGTCTACAGTATTGAGCATTTTATAGTAAATGGTTCCGGAAGTACTACTTATGTAGATGGTAAAGATAACTATGAATTGCCTGACAGTGTCAAAAAGTATAGTGCATATATCTTCAACTTTATTTTTGTCCCCAAAAGCATTAACAATGATATTTTCAAGAACTATTCCGTTCGCACAAAAATGGAGTTGTTATCTAAATCCAATCGTACTTCTGAAATAAAGTGTGAATATTCAAAAATGATTATAGATATAGTTAAAGATATGTTTGCTGACGAAGTAACAATTACTGATTTGAATGATTCAGAACAAAAAGAACTAGATAAATATTGGTTAGTAACATTTAAAAATGAGTATTCTCGTTTCACTTCAAGGGTAATTGACAAATTATTAGATCATTTTTCAAATACCCACACAGATAAATAGTCTTTAAGCAATAAATCACAACCGTTTTGCTAATCTACGGTTGTGATTTTCAATTATATGCAATTTATTTCTTTTACGACAATCTCAGTTGCTCTACTACGAGTATTATTCATCCTCCTCACCCATGCCATTTGGTCGGCAGCTTTGAGTTGTTCGGTCACGCCTTCCTTTTCGGCGAGTTCTTTTACCAGCCGGAGAAAAAGTTGTTGCGCCTGTTCTTCAATGTCTGCAAGATACGAATCAAGTTTGCCGGATGTGAGTAAATTGTAGTACAGCACCTTATGATGTTGTTTTATATATCGTTTGTGCCTTAATGCCCACACGCCGATATTACCCGTTTCTTTTTCCGCCGGTAAAGCTAGGTTCGGCAGTAGATAATCGCCTTGTTGCGTGTATGTACCGCCGAGTTGTTCAAATAATGTGTCAGTCATAGTAAAAACCTCCTTTGCACTTATATTGTACAAAGGGGGCTGCGTAAAGTCGAATGTGCGATTTATGAATTTGCATATATCGCCAGTGCCAAAAAATACAGCGAATATTTCCAAACTTGTGCCACTTTTTACAGCGAACATAGCGAATATTCACTCTTATGTTTTTAATCCTCGTATCACTTGCCAACGAGGGAATTCTTGAAGCACTCGGATATGCCAATCGGATTTTCGGGTGATAGTGCGAAAGTATTTTGAGCAAAAGAATTCTATTAAATAGACTTTCGGAATGTGATTCATATTGTTTCGCTTAAACGCTTTAAGATGTCCTTTCCTGCACCAATCATTTATTGACGTTGTACCGTAACCAATTACTTTTGATATTTCGGTCGCAGTCAGCACATCAGGATATTGTGCAAAAAGTTCCGTGTAATACAGCTTCATATTTTCAAGAACCTGTTCGGGTACTTCGGTTTTCATTTTCACTGTATAGTTCCCCTTGTACCACCCAGCCGGTGCTGAATAGGATTCGGGAAATACTTTTCTCTTTTCAAGATATGTAATAACATCGGCCTTTTTGATTTTGTAACAGCGAGTTTTCTTGCCTGTGTATTCACACGGTATCTTTCCGCTGCGAAGCAGATACAAAGCCGTTGATTTGCTGATGTGGCAGATTTGATAGAGTTGGTCTTTGGTAATAATATCGGGAATCAAATCCCAGTTGATTGCGGTTTCATTCATAGCAATACACCTCGTAAATATTTTTGTCGGTGTTGGTTTTCCCGTGTATTGCCGTTGTTGATATGTTTATTCTGTTCTTTCCGCAGTTCTTTCCAAAATAGTGCCTGTTCTTTCCAAAAACAGCGAAAATGCCGTTATTCGAATTCCCCTGTATTTATCGGGATTTCAGCGGTACAACCGTCAAAAAGCCTTTAACATCAAGCATTTTCGGCGAATACGAAGTATCCCGAAACTGCCTTCAAAAATCGCTAAACAGCCATTAATCCATAAAACTCGAAATCGTTTTGGCGTGATGAGCGCCACGTGGGTTCGAATCCCACCGTCTCCGCCAAAAAGCTCTAATCACTTTATATGGTGGTTAGAGCTATGTTTTTGACTGCATATACGATATCATATTATCATATAATGATATATTGTGTTTTAAAATGCTCCGAAATAACTCGGGGTGTGACTAAATTTGTGACTTAATTATAAGGCCTGAGCCTATTTAATTGCATCAATAATCGCCCTGTATGGTGCATGTGCCGCCCGTTTGTTTAAATATTTTTTCGCCATAATGGAAAGCCTCCTTTGATACGATTGTTGTACCAAAGGAGGCTTTGGATTGTGAATGTGCGATTTGAACGATCGCACATTGCATGTTGAAAAAATCGCTGCAAAAGGTGTCGAAGATCATTTTAGCGCTGAAGCGGCGGGCGTCGATGAAAGAATCGATAACGGTATCTTGAAGAATCTTAACGCCCTCAATTTTACCTATCGTTTCATAGGTGTAGGGCACAGCGTTGCCACTTGCATATGTTCCTCTGCCACCCATATCAGCGCACCACCTTTCGGGAAGAAAGATAGTCCACGGACAGAATGTTACCCCTTTCATTTCGGGAAACGGAGCGCCGAAAACAATGACTGCTTCCGTCTGTAAGCGTTTCAGCATTTCATTATAACCGCGCATAAAGCATATACGAGAATTTTTGCAACCAATCATACCGACAGCGACAACAGCGCCTGGCTCCACACCGTCAAAGCAAAATTCAAAACTTCTGCTGTTGCTCCAACTGATTGTGAGATCGACCGTTAAGCCTTTATTTTGCCAATATGCGCCGACCCATCGTTTTTTCACCACGCTCTCCATCCGACGCCACAAATCCATATCGGCATAAGTGGAAAAGTCAGGCGTGAGCAACTTGACAAAAAGTGTGGTATAATTTTTGCAAAAAGGTTGTAAGATTTTTTTGCTTCCAACAGTCTTATAAGTGAATGGAGGTGGTGTAATGGAGTTTGACGCAATATACCATGCCTATTTTCAATCCGTATATCTATATATCCGACAGCTTTCGGGCGATGAACATATTGCAGAAGAAATTACAAGTGATACTTTTTTCAAGGCTATGAAGTCCATAAAGGATTTTCGAGGCGAATGTGATATGCGTGTTTGGCTTTGCCAAATTGCAAAGAACACTTACTACTCTTATCTCAAAAAGAATGAAAGAGTTATAAGTGTAGACGAAGCAGAACTTCAAAACATAGTTGCTCCAGATGCTTTTATAGAAGATTGGATCGGAATGCAGGAAGAAGCTCAACAAATACGAAGAATTCTACATGAACTGGCCGACCCATATAAAGAGGTTTTTATGTGGCGTGTATTTGGAGAACTGTCATTCAAAGCAATAGGTGAACTTTATGATAAGACAGATAATTGGGCTTGTGTTACCTACCACCGAGCAAGAAAAATGATACAACATAGATTGGAGGAAATCAGTCGTGAAGAATGAGTGTAGTTTTGTTCGTGATGTGCTACCTTTGTATTTTGAAAATATGGTGAGTGAAGATACAGCGGCATTTGTAGAAGAACACCTAAAGACTTGTTCTGAATGTGCTGCCGAACTTGAAGCCATGAAAGCAGGAAAGCAAATTGATGAGGCTGCTGCGCCACAGGACAAAAATGATGCTAATGCGTTGGTCACAATTAAAAAGAAAATCCAAAAAAAGAAATTGGTTGCAATTTCTATAACAGCAGTTTGTCTGTTGGCAATAGTGACGTTTATACATTATTTCCCGATTTATCGGATTATTAAAGTTGGCGGAACTTCCTATTTTAGCGGTAGTGAAATTGCAAAATTAGCGTATATCGGCAGCGTGACAGACTGCGCAGAAGCCCAATCCATACTCCGGCAAGCGGACGCGGCATTTCACGATTGCAAACATACCAGCGCGGAAAATGAAGAATTGTATGGCGTGCTTTCAAGATATGCAACCGCTACTGACCGTTGGAATGATGTATCTTTTGTTAATCATTCCCTTGAACTTTGGTCTGCACACCTTGATGATACAGAGGGGTACATTTGGGTTTATTATTCTTATGAAGCGATCAACAGCGAGGGGCAAGTTGTTAGCGGCAGCAAGAATATTCCCTCACTATGGACAGTAGAAAAAGACACCACAGGGGAATGGGTTGTTACCGGCATAAAGGAGCATCCGTAAAAACACGAGGAGAAAATATGTATCAGTTATTAGTGTCAGGTGGAGTTGTCGGCTTGTTTTTACAGGTTGTTCCTATCGCCTGTTTAGTAGGCGTAATTTATGCGATTTATAGGTGTATTCGTATTAAGAAACAAAAGATTTCTGTTAAATGGAGTACAGAAATACTACGTTGGTTGTTTGTTTGCTATCTAACCGGGCTGATAAATCTAACGCTTGTTCCACGCAATTTGTGGTCAAATATTTGGGCGTTGATTTACATTGGGTATAGTGGAAGCCAGATAGAATTGTTTAATGGCTCATTTAATTTTACACCTGTCATTTTCAAGATAATAGCGGGTGAATTATCGTTTGGCAGTTGGGTTAAGACAATGTTTACGGGCAATTTGCTCATGTTTGTGCCTATGGGTGTGTTCTTGCCTCTTATTTCAGCAAAAATAAATGCAAAATCCATCTTGAAAATCGCTATTATGGCTCCTGTTGTTATCGAGATTATTCAGCCTATTATGGGGCGTAGTTTTGATGTAGATGACCTAATACTGAACTTCATTGGTATTAATGCAGGATACTTAATAGCTGTTGGCATAAAGAATTTGTCCTGCAAAAGAAGATAAAAATGTAGCAGTAATTATGAGCAAAGAAAAATGGATGCTATGTCAGATCTGCAGCAACAAGACCCGAATTGAGGCACACCCCGATACGGTGCTTGAAAACTTCATCCTGTACTGCCCCAAATGCAAGCAGGAAACAATCATCAATGTAAAAGAGTATTTGGACAGGAGCAGCAATTTTCGCACAGAAATCGGCTGCCCTTTTTCTATGCCGACAGGTAGAAAGGATCGACCACCCACGACAAAACCGCGAGAGAAAACCCGCGAGGACTTGACCGCTCGGATTGAGGACGGAAAGAAGAAAAAGCGGCATGTACTTTATGCCGCTTAATCGTTCATTATGCATATTCACTTATATAGCCGCGTATGTACGTGTTTCGACATAGCCGCGTATGTATGTGCTTACACGTGTGCTTACACGACCCTGCACGCATATCGCGCAGCTCGTATCAACTTACTCCTTGTCGGAGCTTGCTCTGTCAGACTCGTCTGCATCCTCAGGCAAAACAATATCGTTGTATTCGCCCTTCCACATGTGATCGAAATCGGCGTCGAGAGATACCATCTTGTCAACTTGATCGAATATGCTTACGTAACCGCGCACGTCTTTTCCCGATGGATCTATTTCATACCTTTTGCTGCGCTCAAGGTCGGTAATATAATCGACAACCTTCTGCCTTCCTTCATCGTTTAACGCAATGGTTAATGTGGGAAGCGCAGCAAGCTGACCCTCGAGATCCTTTATGCCAAACAAAATATAGCATGCGGGCATGTCAATCGCTTTGCAAATGCTGATTATCTCTGAAATGTGCGGGTCAGTTATTTTTCCGTCTAAAATATCGCTAACCTTGTCAAGAGGCAAGCCCGATCCGTTTGATACAAACTCGTAATCCAGATCAAATTCCTTTAGCACTCCTAATATTCTCTTGCGCATTGTTTCGAAGTCATACATTCTATTTACACCTTTCTTTTTTATTTTTATTATTCTAATTATAACTTATCAGGTTTTATTGTCAACACTCGTTTGAGGTTCTTTTATAAATTATTTTTTCTTGAGATGTCGATTTTCGCTGAAAATAATGGCACTATAAAAATTTATTCGCCAAATAAGGATGATAATTGCGCCTGATTTAATTTGATTATATATCGTGTGCATACGTTTGCGCATTATGCCGCCGGATGCCCTTCTTCCTTTTGATTAAATCATCAATAAGATTGAAATAATATCGTGCCTATGATATAATTTATGTATATTTTCATCTTGTAACTTGGCATGTGCCGGCGTCTGTGAGACACTGTCAAGCGGAGTGTGCCACGTCTGCCGAAAAGGCTCTGAACACAGCATTGTCAACACGGGAAAAGACGACCTTGTCCTGCTGACGGTTGTCGTTGAGAGATAACGGACCTGCGCGCATACCCATGAGCGTCAAACATAGTAAAACAACAACTTTGCTTTGCTGTATTGAGATTTAAGGAGAAGATGAACATGATTCACGAATGTAAAATTACCGTACTTGAAACTAAGGTCTTTCCGGAGTACCAAAAGAAATGCAATACCCCCGTATTCTTGAATGCTGCATTTGAGACAGCTGCCGTTTCTCTTTGACCTAAAAAGACGACGTACTCTGCCGGATTAACTTTGCTGTTGAAGATTTGAAGCGTTTTTGGTATAATTATAAGCGACGCCGGATTTTATGACGATTTGAGCCGGCACAAGCGATATTAAGAGAGGAGATAGGCGTCAATGAGGTGGAACCCTGATGATTTGTTCGGCGGATATTTTGATTTTAACGACGACGGCGTAACCGATACCGGCGAATCGTGGATAGCATATAACATCATGAACGACAATACCACGTTTTCATCAGACAGCGATGACGAAGACGACGATGACGATGAATACAGCACAACTCGGTATCATTATTCTCCGCGCACAAACGCTTATCAAAGTACCGGCGCTTATAATCAAAGCAGCTCATACTCTTCGCCTCAAAGCAGCCTGCCGTCGGTAAAAAAAGACGATTACGCATGGAAAAGGCGCTTAGGACACGTTTATCTGCACGGCATTTATTCCGATGACTATGAGACGGAAGAGGAGTTTTGGAAGGCTGTAGATGACGAAAGAAACCCGTGGCGAAAATATGCTGACGACGGTTCGAAATACGGCTTGAATCCGAGAAACTTTAAAACCGAGGAAGAATACATGCATGCGCTTACAGCGGCAAAGTATGCCTGGAGAATAACCGCTGCCGATGGTTCGCCGTACGGCGTGTTTCCGGAACACTATGAAACTGAGGAAGAGTTCAACAATGCTCTTGAAGTGAGAAAAAGAATACATGAATTATATGCGCAGACAGAGCTTTCAGACGAGCAGGAAAGCTGCATTCAAAATGAAGCACAGACGGATGAAGATAAGGAGCGCTTGGTTGAAATACTCGCCGACAAGACGCTTTATTCCTATTGCGGAGTGATGTTTGACTTTTCCGACAGCGCGTATTGCTATAGATTCGAGAACATGGACTTAAAAGTCGGGGATAAGGTGATAGCGCCGGTGGGCGATGAAAACGCCGAGAAGGAGGGCACGGTGGTCACTGTAGGCCAGTACCTTCATGTTAACGTGCCTCAGCCGGTGGGAAAAACAAAGTGCATTTTGCGCAAAGTTTAAAGAAGCTAAGTAATAAAGCCGGTAGGGCAGATAAGCTGTCCCGACCGGCTTTTTTTAATTGACGAGGCTATGTTGCAAGCCGCTGCATCGCATCTGATTGCAAGCGTGCTATCTTAGTTTCTTTCCCATCTCGATTCTCACTTCTTTTCTTTCGGGATCGGAGTTTGTGTACGAATACAGGTCAAATCCTATGAGAGAAAAACCGTTCCTAAGATAAAAGTTTATGGCTTTTTCGTTGCACGTCTGCGTTTCAAGCACAATCATCCTCGCGCCGCACCTGACTGCCTCTTCCGATACAGCGTTCATCAGCGCACTTCCGATACCCTTGCGCCGCTCTGATTCGTCAAACACGACTATGTTGTTTATCCTGTAGCGTCTGTTCCATGATTCAATCGAGCCTTCGACATATCCTATCATCTTCTCGCCCTCAAACGCTCCGTATCCGACAGGATCCTCAAGCCATGTGCCCATAAAACAGTCGTCAAACGATTTTTCCGTCGGCTTGTCAAACCTTTTGTATTTGATGTCAAAGCCGCTGTCCTTTTTTATTATGTCATAGTATCCTTCGGTGGTATATCGCACCGTGAACTTCCTGCCGGCGTACTTGCCGCGATCGAGCTTTACAATCTCCATGTCTTTCCCTCAAACCTATTATCAAATCAGCCGAAGTTAAAGCTTTATCTGTTCGCCGGGCTGCATTATGAGCGCACCGTCGGCGGTGAACTTTTTTGCACGCTCCATGTCAAAGAGCTTTCCGGGGGACATGTGAACGGGAATAGTGTGCTTAGCCTTGATAAGTGAGGCACAGTGAATGGTTTCGTCTATGTCCATGGTGTATGTGCTGTCCATGGGCAAAACCGCGTAGTCAAGCTTTCTTTTTGGCATCTGTTTCATCTGCTCTGTTTCGGCGGTGTCGCCTGCAAAGTAAATGCTTATTCCGTCGGTTGACACAATGTATCCCACGCATTCCGCCTTGCTGTGGTGATGATTGTATGCCTGCACCGCTTCCACCGTGGCATAGTCAAGCGTCAGCGTTTGATACTTGCCATCCTTGAGCGCGTCAAAGCTCTGCCATATCACGCATCCCGAATTCTTAGCGGGAAGATCTATGCAGTTGTGGTCGTGGTGCTGATGCGTGACCAAAATCAAATCAGCGGGCTTTTCATAGCCGTCTCCCGCAAACGGGTCAATGTAAATTACCTTTCCCGAGTCTGTCGTAAGACGCAGACTGCCGTGACCTTGATAAAGCAAATAAGCCATGTGTATAACCTCCATTTAAAAAACAGTTGCAAATTAAAGCGATAAACATTATCATAAATATAATAACACTTTTCAGCGACCGGCGCAACGATACCGGCAAAGCTGAAGCAGGTCAGATAAGGAGCATCACGCTGTGAATATAAGCTTTGATGTCAAGAGAATAGATGATTCGCTCGAAAAGAGAAAATACATGCCGCTGCTTTTGCTTGCGGATGAGCAGCAGAGCATGATATACAGGTACCTCGACAGCGGGACTATGTACGTGATGACGAACGAAAAAGGCGACACGGTTGCACAGTGCGTCGTGGCGCATGACCATGGTTCAAAAACAGCCGAGATAAAAAGCATATCGGTTGCAAGCGAGTATCAGCGCAGGGGGTACGGCAAAAAACTTGTCGGATACATCGAAAATGTTTACCGCCGCAGCTGCGATACACTCAAAGTCGGGACGGGGGACAGCCCTTTAACCGTGCCGTTTTACCTCTCATGCGGGTTTGTGAGAGCGGGCGTTGTGAAAAACTTCTTCACGGACAATTACGACCACCCGATTTATGAGTGCGGAGTACAGCTTAAAGACATGGTATACTTTGAAAAGAAGCTGTGATATAAAAACGGCAGCCACGAAAAAGCGGCTGCCGCTTTTCCTTTGCGCAGAATGTGATGTTGCAAAACATGCTCTCGGGTGATATAATATCGCGGGCAATATATGCCCTTTGGCGCAGTGCGCCTTTATTTATGCAAATATTTGGGGACGTGAAAACATGGACAATACATCTGAACTTTTCGGCAAGGCAAAAATCAGCAAGGTGCTTTTCAAGCTTGCACCGCCGGTCATGCTTGCCCAGCTCATTCAAGCGCTTTACAATATAGTAGACAGCCTCTTTATAGGACGATACTCAAGCACCGGACTCACGGCTTTATCTATAGTCTATCCTCTTCAGCTTTTGATGATAGCGATAGCTGTCGGAACGGGCGTGGGAATAAACACCGTGATGGCTGCAAAGCTTGGAACTTCAAATAAAAAAGAAGCGGATGAGTACGCAGGAGTGGGAACTCCTTTGGCGCTTGCTCTTTGGATTGTGTTTGCGGCGGTGTGCTGGTTTGCAATGCCGGTATACGCAGGACTGTCAACAGACTCCGCACATGTTATCGAGGATGTGATAACGTACGGCAGAATAGTTTGCGTGTTCAGCATAGGATTGTTCCTTGAGAGCGTGTGGACAAAGGTCCTTCAGGCAAACGGGGACATGAAAACTCCCATGATAGCGCAGATATTGGGCGCACTCACAAACATAGTATTAGACCCGCTGCTTATTTTCGGAATGTTCGGACTGCCGCAGATGGGCATAGCGGGAGCGGCAGTTGCGACGGTAGCCGGTCAGGCTGTAGCGGCGCTTGTCGTCATGAGAAAGGGTTTCAGACGCTCTCCTGCGGCGGCGATGTATCCTAAGTATGTTGCAGATATTTTCCGCCTCGGCATGCCTAATATACTCATGCAGTCGGCATACACGTTTTACATATTCGGATTGAACTTAATCCTGTCAGAGTTTTGCGATGAAGCTGTAACCGCGCTCGGACTTTATTACAAGTGGCAGACGTTCTTCTTTATTCCTCTTGGAGCGATGCAGACATGCATTGTTCCGGTGATAAGCTATAACTATGCCGCCCGAAATACCGACAGGTGCAAAAAGACGCTGACGGCGTCGGTGATTTTCGGCCTGGTGCTTATGGCGGTGGGAACGCTTTGCTTTGTCACCATTCCGGACTACATGCTCAGGGTGTTCACATCAAACGAAAAGGTGATCGATATAGGCACGGTGGGATTCAGGTTTGTCGGCGTCAGCTTTTTGCCTATGGTCACATCGCTTATATTCCCTGTGTTTTTCCAAGCTGTCGGAATGAGCCTGAAAAGCACGGTGCTGACCGTTGTCCGCACGGTTGTGCTCTTTGTGCCGCTGGGATATGTCTTTTCAAGGTTCGGACTGACGTGGTTTTGGATGACATACCCCGTGACGGAGGTAATTACAAGCGCAGTCGGCTTTGTTTTCTATCATCAGTTCCTGTCGAGCGATTACGTCAAAAATTCGGACAGCTCAGACTACATCCTGCCCGAAACAGATAATTCATCGGAACCCGCACTTTTGCCGTCAAAGCCGGGGGCGATAATAACAATTGCAAGGGAGCATGGCTCGTCCGGCAAGCAAGTCGGCAAGATAGCGGCTCAAAAGCTCGGCATACCGTTTTACTATAAAGAGATGATAGCGCTTGCCGCACACGAAAGCGGGCTTGACAAGGAGTTTATATCAGACATACATAAAAATTCGCCCGACATATTAAGAGAGCTGTACCTGAGCGCCCATGCCGTCGGCTACGCCATCAAAGCGCAGGATGAGATAATCAGAAAGATAGCCGATAACGGCAGCTGCGTAATTGTGGGAAGGGCAGCGGACTACGTCCTCAGGGACAGACAAGAGCTTGTCAGGGTGTTCATCCATGCGCCGAAGGAATTCAGGATAAAAAGAGTGATGGAAGTCTATAAAGATACCCCTGAGGAGGCAAGGAGAAATATCCGCCGCTCCGACAAGGCAAGGGCAGCGTATTATAAGCATGTATCCGGATGCCGCTGGGGTTCAAAGGGCGCAAATTATGAGCTGATCATCGACTCGTCTTTGGGAATAGAAAAAGCGGCAGACGAGATAGTGAGCTATGTAAAAAATCATTTTAAGGATAATTGAGCATGATAAAAACCGAGCCGGACAGCGACGCTATACGACTCGGTTTTATGCGTTTTATAAGCTTTATGAAAAGAGCGGAGCAAAGAGCCTACCGAGAAATTTTCTCAAGAGGTTTTCTTTGCTCCGCTTTGGCGTTCCCGAGGTGATTCGAACACCCGACCTACCGCTTAGGAGGCGGTCGCTCTATCCTGCTGAGCTACGGAAACAGGTCAACAAACGATATTATACACTACTCACCGCTAAAAATCAATAGCGCCTATAAATTTTCGGCGATATTATGTAAGGCTTGCATTTTGACATATTCCGCACATAAAGCGTGCCTATAATCTTATAAAACGATGCTGCACGAAAGGAGAGACGCAGATGAAGAACTTTGCAAAGGGCTTGATAGTGGTTGCTTTGTCCCTTGTAATAATTCCGCTTGCAACCGTGTTTATATCGTCGCTGATAAACGACAACGCCCTGCCCGCAAGCTCGCCCGAAGTGTCTTTAGACGCAGATCCCTCGGACAAGCCAAACGGTTTAGAGTATGAGCTTATCGACACGGTTTTGGTGTATGACACCGTCTCGATGACCCAAAGTGAGCTGAGCACTGAGCAGTATCTTGTTCGGGCGGTGCTTGGAACCCTTTCTCCCTATGCGCATGATGAGCTTATCAAAGCCCAGTCGGTTTTAATGTACACATATATCCTGGGAAGGCGTCTTGAAGAGCTTGACACCCCGACTCCCGAGCTTCACGGCTGCGACATAAGCACCGATACAAATCTGTATTTTCCGCTTGTCGATGAGGACAGCTTTTATGCTCAGTACGGCGACGAGGCGGACGAGCTTGTTGACAAGGTCACAAAACTCGTGCAGGAAACAATGGGGGAGTATTTAAGCTATGACGAAAGCCCGATTGTAGTGGCGTTTTGCTTTTCATGCGGCGGCAGAACAGAGAGCGCATCGGACGTGCTCGGCGAGGATGTGCCATATTTAAAATCGGTTTCGTGCGAGTATGACGCCGACTATACAATAGACGTCACCTACTCAAAAACAGAGGTGTTTGCAAGGGTGGCAACGAAAAACGATGCCATAACGCTTTTGGGCGACCCGTCGGGGTGGATTGTGCCGGTAGAGGTGACCGGAACGGGCTATGTAAAACAGGTGCTTGTCGGCTCTGACAACGTCATATCCGGCGCAACGCTTGCATCCTGGCTCAATCTGCCCTCCGCAAGGTTTACAGTCAGCTATTCGGACGAATTTATGCGCTTTACGTTTAAGGTGTCGGGAAACGGAAACCTTTTGGGGCTGTCTCAGTACGGTGCAAACGAAATGGCAAACAGGGGATGGACGTATGATGAGATTCTTATGTACTTCTTTTCCGACACTCAAATATGCAAATCCGCATAAACAAAAAAGCAGGGGAAACCCTGCTTTTTAGATTGTGAAAGTTACGGCTCTTCGTCGATTGCCACTGAGCTGACCTCAAGCGACGCTATGTTGTAAGAGATTCCGTTGCTGACAAGCGTGTAAATCATCGTCTTGTCCGGATCGGATGTCGATGCAATCCAGTGCGTAATGGGGGTGCGGTAGCTGACTGTAGCGACATATCCGGTTTCCGTCTGCACCAAAGAATCAATTGTGGGATAGTACGCTAAGGTTCTCGGCGTTGCGGGAATGCTGTACATTCCGGTTTCTTCGTTGTAAACAAACTGAAGTTCTTCGTCGCCTACCGTTGCATGCGTGTACGTCAAGCCGCTTCCGAAAAGCTTGTTCACTCTTGTGTCAATGTCGAGGTATGATACGGTGTAGTATCCGTTTTGAACGGTGTAGGTTGCGGAGGGGGAGAGTATTACATCCCAGCATGCGGCGGTTATAATTACATCGCTGTTGAGCGAGTCAACGCTCTCAAATGTCGGGGCATCGCTTGCACACAGCGGAATAACAAGCCTTTCAATATACTCCCTTTGGGCTGTCATCTCGCGCCTTTCGTTTGCGTACTCACGGAAGATGTTAAACGCAGATACCATTCCGAATATCGCAAATCCCAAGACAAGCACGCCGAATATTGCGGACATGACCTGATTTAAGCTTATGCTTTGACTTGACGGCTGCTCCTCTGCAAGACCTAAGCCTTCGGCACTTTCGTCGAGCGCATCGTCAAGCATTTCTTTTACCTCTCGAACCTGCTCGTCTATGCCCGACCGCTCACGCTTTTTTGATGCGCCGTCGCCGGACGAATCCTTTGAATCGCCTATCTTTTTATCGTCAGTGCTCTTAGAAGACTTTTCGTCAGATGCACCGCCGCCCTTTTGCGCAATTTTATCGGCCTTTTCTTTAGATGCTTTGGCGGATTTACTGTCGCTTGCAGCGGCTGAGCTTTTACCGCCCGTCTCGTCGCCGGAAGACTTAAACATGCCCTTTAGCGCATTTGACATCGCCTTAAAGTCTATAAGAGGCTTAGAGCTGCGGGCTTTTTTTGCGGCCTCCATTTCCTTTTCGGCTTTCTCAATCTCGGCGGGATTCAGCTCTATAATGCCTGTGGCGTCCGCAAGCGTTGCCACTGCATTTGCAAACTCCTCGTCCGCATCCTTTGCGCCGGCGGAGTTCTTGTCCGCAGTGTCTGTGTCGGCGGAGCTTTTTTCGTCGGCATCTGCGCCCATAGTGCCTGAAACTACCGCGCTTTCCGCGCTTTTGTCCTTTGAGACTGCATCATCCGTCGAAACAGCGCTTTGGTCGGGCTTTTGAGTGTCTTTTTCCGACCTTGCTGCCGTCTCATTTTGGCGATGTCTGCGCTTGTTTTTTGGCTTTCTTTTGTCAGGCGCTGAGCCTGCGTTTTCGCCTGACGACGGCTTGCTGCCGCTGTTTTTTGATGTTATCTTGTCTGAGTCTGCCATGTGACGCTCCTCACCTTATCTGACCGTTGCCGTTGATAAGATATTTGTAGGTTGTAAGCTCCTTGAGTCCCATCGGGCCGCGCGCATGGAGCTTTTGAGTTGATATGCCTATTTCCGCGCCGAGTCCGAACTCATAACCGTCGGTAAACCTTGTGGAGGCGTTTACATAGACAGCGGCTGCATCGATTTGCTTCTGGAACTCTTCCGCCGCATGGATGTTGTCGGTAACTATGCACTCCGAGTGTCCTGACGAGTAGCGGCAGATGTGATCGATAGCGTCGTATATGCTGTCTACAACCTTTACGGCAAGTATATAATCCAAAAACTCTGTTGCGTAGTCCTCTTCGGTGGCGTCGACAACCGAGTCTCCTAAAATCATCTTTGTAATGCAGCAGCCGCGCAGCTGAACGTGCGACTTGTCAAGCCTGCGCTTTAACTTCGGCAAAAACTCCTCTGCGATGTCCCTGTGCACAAGCAGCGTTTCCGCAGCGTTGCATACGCCGGGGCGGGATGTTTTTGCGTTGTCGACTATGTCAACCGCCATTTCGATGTTGGCGGCGGAGTCTACATATATGTGGCAGTTGCCCACGCCTGTTTGAATGACAGGGACAGTTGCATTTTGAATCACGGAGTTGATAAGCCCTGCTCCGCCTCTCGGAATCAGCAGGTCGAGGTAGTTGTTGGCTTTCATCATTGTGTTTGACGTCTCGCGTGAAGTGTCGGTCACAAGCTGGACGCAGTCCGCCGGCAGCTCCGCTTTTTCAAGCGCCTGACGCATGATGCTGCATAAAATTGTGTTTGAATATATGGCTTCTTTTCCGCCTCTGAGTATGACGGCGTTGCCCGACTTTATGCAAAGCGCGGCGGCATCCGCCGTGACGTTGGGTCTTGCCTCGTATATGATTCCGATAACGCCCATGGGAACTCTGAGCTTTGTTATTCTGAGGCCGTTCGGCCTTGTTTCTCCGCTCTCGATTATTCCTATCGGGTCGGGAAGGGATATTACCTTTCTGACCCCGTCGGCTATGCCGGATATTCTTTTTTCGTTGAGGTAGAGCCTGTCAACCAAAGACGATTTCATTCCCGCGGCCTCGGCGTTCTTGACGTCTATGCGGTTTTGGTCTATTATCATCCTCTTGTGCTCCTCTAAAGCGTCGGCGATAAATGAAAGAGCGTTGTTTCTGTTTATCACCGGTGAGCAGGAGAGCACGCGCTTTGCTTCCTTTGCGTTTTTGCCTATGGTATCAAAATCGTACATATCAATCACCTGTAACCGTATCAGCTTTGTTCGCTTTAAAAAGCGTGCCTATGATTTTGCCGTCAAATATGTCGTACAGATTTTTCGGTCTGTCTCCGTTTATAATCAGCATGTCTATGCCGCTTTGCATTACTATCTGCGCCGCATGCAGCTTTGTAGCCATGCCGCCCGTGCCTAAAGCAGTTCCCGCGTCACCTGCGGCGTGGCGTATGTCGTCGGTGATCTTTTCTATGCGGGAAATGAGCTTGGCGTCGGGGTTTGTTCTCGGGTCCTTGTCGTACATTCCGTCGATATCGGAAAGTATTATAAGCAGATCCGCCTTTATAAGACATGCAACCATCGCGGCGAGCGAATCGTTTTCTCCGACTTCAAGCTCCAACTCGTCTATGGCGACAACGTCGTTTTCATTCACTATCGGTATTGCGCCCTTTGCGATTATGGTTTCTATGCAGTTTTCGACGTTTATCTTTCTTTCGTCTGTCAGCACGTACTTCGTCAAAAGAACCTGCGCGGCAATGATATTGTACTCGTTAAAGAGCTTGTCGTACATGTTCATAAGCTCGCACTGACCTATAGCGGCGCATGCCTGCTTTGTAGGCGTGTCCTTTGGCTTTGAGCTCATGCCGAGCCTTGCGGCTCCTAAACCTATAGCTCCCGACGTCACAAGAACTATCTCGTATCCGGAGTTTTTTATGTCAGATATGACCTTTACAAGCTCCTCGACAACCCTTATGTTGAGCTGTCCGGATGCATGCGTAAGAGTGGATGTTCCCACCTTGATGACAATTCGCCTTTTGTTTTTTACTGTGCTGTGTGTGCTCATGTTTATGCGTGTCCTTCCTGCCTGACCTTAAAGCGTCAGACGGCAACGTTGTTTGCAGGGTGCTCTGCAAGGTAGTTTTTCAGATTGTCGCTGACCATGTCTATAAGCCTTATCCTCGTTTCGAGAGGCGCCCACGCGATATGCGGCGTTATGCAGCAGTTTTTTGCATTGCGGAGCGGGCAGTTTACATCCATAGGTTCGCGGTCTAATACGTCAAGCGCGGCGGCGGCAATTTTACCGCTGTTAAGCGCATCCGCAAGGTCGCGCTCAACTACGGCTCCGCCCCTTGAGGTGTTTACAAGCATTGCGGAAGGTTTCATCAAAGCAAGCGTGTCCTTGTTTATAAGCCCTGCCGTCTCGTCTGTGAGCGGGCAGTGGAGACTGACGATATCCGATTCTTTTAGCAGCTCTTCAAGGCTCACAACCCTTATTCCGCTGTCGTCCTTTGGATAGCTCCTTGTGTGAACCAAAATGTTCATGTTAAAAGCCTCGGCTATTCTTTTAACAGCCTTGCCTATTGCGCCGTATCCGACTATGCCTATGGTTTTTCCGGCAAGCTCGAAAAACGGAATATTAAAGTAGCTGAAAAGCTTGCTGTAACACCAGTCGCCGTTTTTTACCGTTTGGTCGTAGGCGGCAACGCTTGAATACCTGTTTAATATCAGCGCAAAAGTGTGCTGAGCCACTGCGTTTGTCGAGTAGCCCGGGACGTTTGATACAACGCATCCGCGCGCTTTTGCCTCTTTGATGTCTATGTTGTTGTAGCCTGTTGCAAACAAACCGATGTATTTTATGTTCGGACAGCGCTCAAATACCTCTTTTGTTATTCTGCACTTGTTCGTCAGAACAACATCCGCGTCCGAAATCCTGTCTGCAATCTCGTCATCTGCGCTGAAACCGTATATAACGGTCGGCAGAACAGAGCTTATCTTGTCAAGGCTGACGTCGGAGTCCGTAACCGTGTCCGCGTCAAGTATCACCGCACGTATCATTTGTCAAAGCCCTCGTTGTCAAACGCCTGTCCTATGATGTCGCCCGAGTTGTCCTTTATTATTTGTTTTCTTTCCGTTTTAACGGCTTTTTCAACATCGGAAAGATCGTCGGAATCAGGGGATGATCCCTTTGCGGAGCTGCTGCCGCTTGCGGCTTTGCTCTCTTTTTTGTCGCTGCGATGCTGCAAGAATATCATCACAAGCAGTATTGCCTCACATATTCCGACGGCATACGCCGTGTATCTGTCGGTGAAGAACTGCAGCAAAAGCGTCAAGTCGCACACTATCAGCCAAAGTATGTCGTTTACCCTGCGGTGCCTGATATACAAAGCTATGAATAAGACCGTAGCCACAATGCAAAAAACGACGTGCAGCCAGGTAGGCAGGGGAGCAAACCTGCTTTGAATCCCTGCGGTGCGCAGGATAAGAAGCGTATTAAGCATATACAATGCCTCCGTCATATAACAATAATTATAAAACAGTATATCATGCGCATTGTAAAATTGCAAGATGAACTTGGTTTAACGGTTTAGCGGGACAGCGAGATAACCTTGACACGACTTTTTTACAACTGTATAATTTTAATGCGCCGGATGCAACCGTTGAACGAGACCGCTCAAGAGGCTTGTTCTTATTCGGCAGATTTTAAACAGCTTGGAGCGTTACTATGGATGCAAAGGATAAAACAACAAATACCTGCGGCGCGTATATGACTGCGGATGCCGTCATCGCATGCGGCGGCAGCTCGTCTCGTATGGGCAGGAATAAACTTTTGGCAGACATCGGCGGCGTGAGCTGCATAAGAAGAACCTGCATGGCGTTTGACAGCGTCACGGCTATAAACAAAATCATAATCAGCGCCCCGCAGGAGCACCGGAAAGAGTATGAATGCGCAATCGGACAGCTGGATAAGGAAATAGTTTTTGTTCAGTCCGGAGCATCTCGTCAGGAATCCGTCATAAATGCCGTAAAAAAATCTGACGCAGATATAGTGGTCGTTCATGACGGCGCAAGACCGCTCGTTTCAAGCGAAACTATAGAAAAATCCATTTGTGACGCCAAAAAATACGGAAGCTCCGTGACGTGCGTCCCCGCAAAGGACACGATCAGATATGACGACGGAGAAAAAAGCTATGTTCCCGACAGGAGCGATTTGTACATTGTACAGACGCCGCAGAGCTTTTTAAGGCAGGTTTATTTAAAGGCGGCGCAGGAGGCAGTTATGCATGAAAAAGACTATACCGACGATGCTCAGCTTGTGGAGGCAATAGGCGTAAAGCCACATATAACCATGGGCGAGTATTCAAACATAAAGCTCACTACCTCGGAGGATTTGGCATGCGCCGAAGCGCTTTTAGACAGCATGCACGGCCGCACACCGCGTTCTTGCATGCCGAGAATAGGCCACGGGTACGACGTTCACAGATTTTCCGCGGATAGAAAACTCGTCCTCGGCGGAGTGCAGATACCGCACGATATGGGGCTGCTCGGTCACTCAGACGCCGACGTGCTCACCCATGCTCTGATGGACGCCCTGCTCGGCGCAGCTGCGCTCGGCGATATAGGCAGCATGTTTCCCGACAGCGATGCTCGGTTTGAAGGCATAAGCAGCACAGTCCTGTTAAAAGAAGTGATGAAGACTCTTCGCAGCAACGGGTACGAACTTCAAAACTGCGATGTCACGGTGATTGCGCAAAGGCCAAAGCTCATGCCTTACATTCAGCAAATGAGGCAAACCCTCTCAAACGCCATGGGCGTGGATACGACCCGCGTCAGCGTCAAGGCGACCACTGAAGAAGGTCTTGGTTTTACCGGACGCGGAGAAGGTATTGCGGCGCATGCGGTGGCGATCATATATTGAATACGTGATTGATAAATATGTTGAATATATGCAGGCGGCAGCTGACCGCCTGCTTTTTTGCTGCCTGTATGGCGGCGCGTCGGGATGCATCGGGACAACGGCGAAAGCGCACGCATATACTGATTAGTAATAACAGCTCACAGCGATGGGACAATACAGCCTACCGCGCCTGTTATCATACAATGAAGTGTATGCAAACTTTAATATATTCGAGGTGCGAAATGACCTATACGCTTATCGCCGTTTCGTCCATAACATATGCTATGAAGGCGAAACGGCTTTTAAATAACATGGGATACTATTGTGAAATAGAAAAGACTCCTAAAAACCTTGCGACAGGATGCGGATACTCGATAAGAGTAAAGGATGACAGCGAAATAATATCCGCTATTCTTTCACGCAACGGCATAGCGCACAAGGATGTAATGTCGGTAAAAAGATAGGAGAACGCCATGAAATGCATATATTTTGACAACGCCGCCACAACGTTTCCCAAGCCGCCGTCGGTGAAAACGGCGGTTGCAAATGCCGTGTCAAACCTCGGCGGCAATCCGGGGCGAAGCGGGCATGTATACTCCGTCGAGGCGGCAAAGGCGGTGTATTCGGTAAGACAAAAATCCGCCGCCATGTTTGGCGCTCAGCCGGAAAATACGGTGTTTACGCAAAACTGCACCCATGCGCTCAATCTTGCGCTCAAAGGCATAGCAAGCCGCGGCGACAGGATCGTAATTTCATCTATGGAGCACAACGCCGCCGCAAGACCCGCATACGCCCTTTCAAAGCAAGGCGCAAGGGTGTTTGTCGCAGAGGTTGAGGACACGGATGAAAAAACAGTGGAGAATTTTAAAGAGCTCATCACTCCGGATACAAAATGCGTAGTCTGCACCGCAGCAAGCAACGTCACCGGAAGGATAATGCCGATAGACGAAATAGCGCATATCTGCCGCACGTCGGGCGTATGCCTGATAGTTGACGGCGCGCAGGCGTGCGGAATAATTCCCATGAAGATAGGAAACGGCATAAACTTTATCTGCACAGCCGGACACAAGGGTCTGTACGCCGCAACCGGAACGGGACTTTTGATATCTGACGGAACTTACAGCCTAAACACTATCATGGAGGGCGGAACGGGCGCCACATCCGCCGAGCTTGAGCAAACACCGTTTATGCCGGAAAAGCTTGAATGCGGAACCGTAAACACCGTCGGCATAGCGTCGCTCGGAGCGGGAATTGACTATGTAAACAGAATGGGAACAGGCAGCATATATGCGCACGAAAACGCGCTCTGCGAGATATTCATCGACGGCATAAAAGGCTTGCATGGCGTCAACATCCACAGGCAGGGCGAGAAGTTTGTGCCGATTGTCTCTTTTTCCATCGACGGCATAGACTCCGAGGCCGCCGCGGGATGCCTGTCAGATATGGGATTTGCGCTGAGGGGAGGACTTCACTGCGCCGTGCTTGCTCATAAAACCATAGGAACATTGCCACGGGGAACGGTGAGATTTTCTCCGTCCGTTTTCAGCAGCGAAAATGATGTCAAGGCGCTTGTGTCGGCAGTAAAAAAAATATTAAAACACGGTTTGTGACTATTGTAATTTAAGAGGATTGCTGATAAAATAAAGAGGATGTATAGATGCCGCACACTTGCGGTGGAAAGGGGAAATGACAATGGAGTATATAACCGATATGCTTTCCAGGTTTGTCAGTACGGTCAGCTCTATAGATATAAAAGACGTCATAGATATGATTTTGCTGACATATTGCGTATATAAGGGAATAAAACTTGTCCGAGAAACTAAAGCTCAGCAGCTTTTGGTGGGAATACTCATTGTCGTGGTTGTTTACATCGTTGTTTCGGAGCTTGAGCTGAAGGCGATGTCATACCTGCTGCAAAACTTCTTCCAGGTCGGATTGATTGCACTTGTAGTCGTGTTCCAGCCGGAGCTGAGGCGAATACTCGAACGGGTGGGACGAACGAATATACGGTCGCTGAATATATTTAACGACGGGTATCGGGCGGATAATGCGACGCAGAACTGGTCTGACGCCATCGACGTAATAGGCGAGGCCGCAAGCCAGCTTTCCGAATCTACAACCGGCGCGCTCATAGTAATCGAAAGAAAGATACGCTTAGGAGAGCAGATAGACACCGGAACAGTCATGGACTGCATACCGAGCGTTGCAACACTCGGCAGCATATTCTTCCCGAAAACCCCGCTTCACGACGGTGCGGTTATAATCAGAAACGCAAGAATAATAGCGGCGGGATGCTTCCTGCCGACGCCTCAGAAAGAGGAAACCATAAATAAGCAGCTTGGTTCGCGCCACCGCGCCGCTATAGGAATGAGCGAAAACTCGGACGCCATCATAGTAGTTGTTTCGGAGGAGACCGGAACCATATCGATAGCCGAGAACGGAGAACTCACAAGAGGATACACTCACGAAAGGCTTGTCAAATATCTAAAGTCCCAGATAATCCCCGAAAAGAGCCAAAACGAAGGAAACTTGTTTACAAAGCTTATCGACAGAAAGGACAAGAAAGATGCCAGAAAAAAGCAAAAAAACTAAGCCGCTCAGAAACAGCAATTTGTTTTTAATATTGATTTCTGCGATCATAGCGTTTGCTTTGTGGATAGTCATGTCTTTAACGGCGTTCCCTGAAATGACGCAGGTCATAAGAAACGTGCCGATAGATTTTTCTCTGGCGGGAAGCTATGCCGACGTTGCGGGCATTTCTATTTTGGACACGTCGAATCAGACCGTAAACCTGAGAATTACCGGACAGAGGTATCTTATAGGCGACTATACATCCGAAGACGTGCATGTAGGCATAAACCTCGACTCTGTAAGAGCGCCCGGAGTGTATGAGCTTGCCCTTGTGGTTACGAGCAACAACGGAGACGAAATAGAAGTCGAGCAGATTGAGCCGTCAACCGTAAGGGTGGAATTTGACTATATAATCACAAAGGAGTTTTCCGTTGCCGACGGAACGCTCGCAGCCGATATATCCAGCCTTTCAGCCAGCCAGGGATATCTTATCGACCCGAGCGAAGTGACAATAAATCCTTCAACCGTGGAGCTGAGAGGTCCGAGAGATTATATAAACCAGATAACGTCATGCGTTGTAAAGGTTGATTCGTCCTCGACGCTTAAAACCACCCTCACGACGGATAACACATCGCTTGTCATGTATAACGGCGAGAACGTAGTGGAAGATGAGAAGATAACCGCTCAGACAGACTCGTTTGAGCTTACGGTCCCGGTGTATATGCGAAAGGACTTAAACCTTGACGTTGTTATTCAAACATACTTCGACCAGTTTGATATTTCTTCGCTCAAGTATACTATTGACCCTTCGACTATCGCCGTCAGAAGCCAAAGCGACAGGATTACCGACCTTGATGAAATATCCTTGGGATTTATCGACCTTAGAAATATTGATGTCAACAGAACGACATTCCAAATGCCGATAAACGACACCGAATATTATACAAATATCACCGGACTTGATACGGCAACAGTGACGTTTGACCTTGAAAACTACAGCATGAAAACTGTCAGCCTGTCGAATTCTCAGGTCTACCCGATAAACGTTCCGAGCGGGTACACTGTAAATGTCGAAAGCGAAACGATACAAAACGTCACAATAGTAGGCCCGTCGGATGTGATAGACCAAATCGATTCAAGCGATGTCATAGCACAGCTTGATATGCTTGATTACAACGTCACCGAGGGATATAACATCTATCCTGTGTCAGTCTACCTTCCTACGCATAACGATTGCTGGTGCGTCGGCTATTATCAGGTATACTGCTCGATAGAAAGAACCGATGCACAAACAGTCAATCCGACAGCCGAGTAATTGAATCGTCAGTTGCTAAACGGTGCCAAAGTAAATAGCAGTCGGCGCAAAGTGAGCTGAATAAATCCGGCGGCACTTTGCGCTGTTTTATATAAATCGGCTTTTGCAGGCATGCATTTGAACTTAGGAGGTTAGCTATGCCGATAATAGTTTCAAACATAAACTCAAGGCCTCAAAGAATAGGCGAAAACTCGTATGACGGCAGCGCAGAAGCCGTAAGCAAGGCGGTAAAATATCTGATATCCCGCGGAGTCATGCGTGACGACATAGTTGATGCCGGAGTCCATAAAATTTCACTCGACGCAAGAAAGCGAAACGACATACACTTTGTCAGCTCCGTTTACTTCAGACTTTCTTCGGATGAGCTTGAGCGCAAAATCGCCTCAAGCGCCGCCCAAGTTAAGTATGTAGACAGCCCGAGCCTTCCGGTTGTCATGTCTGATGAGAAAAAAGGCGGCAGAGTGGTGATAGCGGGCTTCGGACCTGCGGGAATGTTTTGCGCGCTTGTGTTGTCTGAGCATGGCTATAAACCGATAGTTCTTGAACGCGGCGCAGACGTCGATACAAGGATTGCCGCGGTAAAAAGCTTTTGGTCGGGCGGGGAGCTTGACGAAAACACAAACGTGCAGTTCGGCGAAGGCGGAGCGGGCACATTTTCTGACGGCAAACTCACAACAAGAATATCCGATCCGCTTTGCGCATATGTAATGCAGAGGTTTTGCGACTTTGGAGCGCCGGCGGAAATTCTTCACGCCGCCAAACCGCATATAGGCACGGACAAGCTCAGAGAAGTTGTAAAAGCTATCCGCATGCGGGTGATAGAATGCGGCGGAGAGGTTAGATTTTTGTCGCCGCTGCGCTCTTTAAAAATATCATCCGGCAAGGTTGTGTCGATAAATACGCCAGACTCGCAGATAGAAACCGGAGCGCTTGTTTTGGCAATAGGACACTCGGCAAGGGATACCTTTGAGATGCTCCTTAAAAACGGCGTGGTGCTTCAGCCAAAGCCCTTTTCCGTCGGCGCAAGAATAGAACATACACAGCAAAGCGTCAACCAAAGCCTTTACGGCGAGTATGCCGACAAGCTCGTACTTCCCGTCGGCGAGTATCAGTTGTCGCACAGACGTCCCGACGGCAGGGCAGTGTATACTTTTTGTATGTGCCCGGGAGGATATGTTGTGGCCTCTTCAAGCGAGAAAAACACAATCGTGACAAACGGAATGAGCGAGTATAAAAGAGACGCCGAAAATGCAAACGCCGCGCTCGTCGTGTCGGTTTCGGAAAAGGATTTCGGATCAGACCCTCTTGACGGAGTGAGGTTTGCAAGGTCGATAGAGTCAAAAGCATACTCGGCATCGGGAAGCTATCTCGCCCCTGCCTCAACCGTGGGAAGCTTTTTGGGATGCGAATCTGAAAAAAGCGTACTGCCGTCATATAAGCCCGGCGTATGCATGCAAAACCTTGACAATATTTTGCCGCAGTTCGTCACAGACATGATGAAGGAGGGAATACGCGTTTTCTCAAGAAAGATGAACTGCTTTTCCGATATGGGAGCTGTTTTAACCGCCCCCGAAACGAGAACTTCGTCGCCGGTGAGAATTTTGCGCGGCGATGAGCGAAATGCAGTGGGAATAGATAACCTGTATCCCTGCGGCGAGGGCGCGGGATATGCCGGCGGCATCATGTCGGCGGCGGTTGACGGAATAAAAACAGCGCTGAAAATAATGTCCCGCCGCGCACCCGAGTGATAACGCCTTTTAATCGCTCGAAATTTAAAAAAAATATGCCGAAAACATTATTTTTGACTTGACATAAGCATAGAATTGTGCAAAACTATAATTAGAAGCCTAATTAGATTGGAGAGGTTCATGTGTCTAAAATTTACGGATTGCATAAAGCGCTCATATTCAGCTCTGCGGCACATAGAAAAGCTTGCAGGAGTGAATTTCAGCGTCTCAACCTCTCCGACGGACAGCCGAAGGTTTTGTCCGTCTTGGTTGAGAATGAGGGCTATTTGCAAAAGGACTTGGCGAAAAGGTGCCATGTCGAACCTGCGACAATGACCAGTATACTTGCAAACATGAGTAAAAACGGTTTGGTGCGCAAGGAAATCGAACATGTATCGGGCGGAAAGCGTGCGTTTGCAATATACCTGACCGATAAGGGAAGGGAAATAGCGGAGCAGGTGAACGAAATCGTCCAAAGCGCCGAGGAAAAAGCGTACGAGGGATTTTCCGATGAGGAAAAGCGACTGATCGTCGCATGCTTAACAAGGCTCGGAGAAAACCTTGTTGCGGCTTCGGAACTAAGCGAGTAGCCGACTTCAAAAACGCTTACAATAATTAAAAAGGGGAGTATGTTGTTATGAAGATGATATTTAAGAGGATACTTTTGTCCATGTTGGCGGGCGCAACTCTTTGCTGCATGGGCGGCTGCGCTAAAAAAGTGACGGTTGTCGATGAAATACCGGATGAATACCGCCAGCCGTGTGAGAACGGCGGAACTATAGAGCTTTTCACCTATCCCACAAAGGATTACTACGGCACCATGGGCGACATAGAAAAGCAGGCGTATATCTACCTTCCTTACGGCTATGATGAGACAAAGCAGTATAATGTCATGTATCTTCTCCACGGTATAGGCGGAGATATATGGGAGTGGGGAATGACCGGCGAGGACTCCGACGTAAAGAAGATAATGGACAACTTAATAGCCAACGGCGATATTGAGCCGTTCATAGTTATAACCCCCAACGGACGCGCGTCTAAGGACAACGGGCCAAACTCCGATTCAAATTCGTTCTATGAGTTCGGCAAAGAGCTGAGATACGATCTTATACCGTATGTCGATGAACACTATGCTACATATGCCGATTACGGCGAGGATTATGATGTGACCGATGCACGTGACCACAGAGCTATAGCCGGACTTTCAATGGGCGGAATGCAGACTACAAATATCGGACTTTGCGAATGCCTTGACATGTTCAGCTATTTTGGTGCGTTCAGCTCCTGCCCGACTACATACACAGCCTCGGAAATAGCATTAAAGCTTGAGGGTTTCCCCGACTACGATATAAAGTATTTCTATAACCTGTGCGGAACAGAGGACGGAATAGCTATTTCTCACCACACAAACGCCGTTGAAGGACTTTGCGACCTCACCGATAAGCTCAAGGACGGAAAGAACTTCATGTGGCAGACAAGATCCGGCGGACATGATTTTAATATATGGTTCTTAGGATTTTATAACTTTGCTCAAATCGCATTTACACAGTGATAAACCGATTGTGACGCATAAAGGCGCCCCGTAAATTTGCGGGACGCCTTTTATTTTTACTTTCTGCCTTTAAATATAAGCATCGCAAGCCCTGATGCCACCGGAACTGCGGCCGCAAATATGAGCGACCATATCATCTGCGGCATAATCAGCGCCGATACCTCCATAGCCTCTGAGAGTATTGGGACGTATAGGCACAAAAGCGTAACCGCCGCCGATATCAAAACCGCACCTATAAGCCATGGATTTTTAAACGGATTCATCCTGAACACCGATACTTTTTCACTTCGGCATTCAAATACATGTATCAGCTGACTTGCTATAAGAGTTACAAGGGCGCATGTCCTCGCCTCGATTAAACTGCATCCTACGTTCAGCGAATATGCAAAGCATCCGAGCGTGCATACGCCTATTAAAATGCCTCTTATGATTATCTTTGAAAGCAGACCTCCGCTGAAGAACCCGCCCGAAAAGTCGGAAGGCTTTTGTTCCGTCACGCCGTCCTCAGCCTTTTCAAGCCCCAACGCTATTGCCGGCAAGCCATCCGTCACAAGGTTGACAAGCAGTATTTGCGTGGGGAGCAAAATCACAGGCATGCCGAGTATAATTGACAAAAACATGACCGCAACCTCTCCTATGTTGCAGGATATGAGATAGCGCACAAACTTTCTTATGTTTGAGTATACCGTTCTGCCTTCCTTTACAGCTTGGCAGAGCGTAGAAAAGTCATCGTCAAGAAGTATTATGTCCGCCGCCTGCTTGCATGCGTCGGTGCCGGTCTTTCCCATCGCAACGCCTATGTCGGCCTCTTTTATCGCAGGCGCATCGTTTACGCCGTCGCCGGTCATGGCTACAACAGCCCCGTTTTTCTTCAGCGCACTCACGATTCTCAGCTTGTCTTTAGGGTCTACCCTTGAGAATACGCATGCCCTGCCTATAATTTTTGACAGCTTCGCGTCAGACATCCCGTCAAGCTCTTCCTTGCTTACAGACAAGCCGCCGAACCTGAGTATACCCACTTCCTTTGCAATAGCCTCTGCCGTGAGCCTGTGATCTCCCGTTATCATGACGGTGCGTATGCCCGCACGCCGCAGCTGAGCTACGGATGACCTTGCCTCTTTTCTCGGAGCATCTATCATGCCGGCAAGCCCTATAAATATTTCGTCGCCGCCCTCAGAGTACGAAAATGCCATTACCCTCAGCGCTTTTGATGCGTATCCGTCTACAATCTTGTAAAACTCCTGACGCATAGCGGGCGTCAATTTCTTCACGCCGGCTGCACTTTGATACATCCCGCACCTTTTTATGATCACGTCCGGCGCGCCCTTGGTGTATATAATGCTCTCACGGCTGCCATGCCTCACCGTAACGCTCATCATCTTGGTTTCGCTTTCAAAAGGAACCTCGCTTATGCGCATGTAGCTCTGCCTCAGCTCTTGTATGTTCATTCCGCAGCCTGCCGCCGCCGACAAAAGCGCCGCTTCGGTCGGGTCTGATGAGCGTACCTCGCCGTCGTCGGAAATTTCGCAGTTGTTGCACAGCGCGCAGCACCGCAAAAGCTCACGCAGAGTGTCGGTCATCATCGTCGGCTTGGAGTCAAGCGAGAGAACCGCGGCTTTTGAGCCTTTTGACGGCGACAGCTCGTAGTCGCACATGTCTGAATATATTCTTGTGACACGCATTTTGTTTTCCGTCAGCGTGCCGGTCTTGTCTGTGCATATCACGGTTGTGCAGCCGAGGGTTTCAACAGAGTGCAGCCTGTGGACGAGCGCGTTGCGTTTTAACATCCTTCTTACGGCAAGGGCAAGCGATATGGTAACCGTGGCGGGAAGCCCCTCGGGAATGGCGGCTATGGCTATTGTGATTCCTGTCATCAGCATGTCAAAGACAGGCTCTCCGCGAAGTATTCCCGCAAGCGCCACCAAAAAGCATACCCCTATGCATATTCCGCACAGAACCTTGCCCAACGCGGCAAGCTTTTTTTGAAGTGGAGTTTCGTCGCCGCCGGCATCGTCTATGAGCGCAGACATCTGTCCCATCTTTGTGTTCATGCCTGTTTGCGTGCAGCAGACTACAGCGTTGCCCCTTGTGACCGACGCTCCCATGTAAACCACGCCCGATGAGTGCTCGCCGTCGCCGTATTCCGCCTTTCTGACAGCCTCAGATTCGCCTGTCAATATTGATTCGTCGCACCAAAGGCCGTTGCAGGAGATGATATTTCCGTCGCACGGTATTCTGTCTCCCGCCTCAATGCAAACTATGTCATCAGGCACAATGTTTGATGCGTCTATCTCTGTTTTAGTACCGCCGCGTATCACTCTTGCGGTGGGGGATGTCAGCTTTTCAAGCGCCTCCATTGTCTTTTCGGTTCTGAACTCCTGCACAAACCCCAAAACCGCATCCAAAAGAACTATCAAAATAATAGTAACGGCGTCGTATATTTCGCCCATCACCGCAGATATTGCGGTCGCTCCGAGCAAAATGAGCACCATAGCGTCCTTGAACTGGTCTAAAAACAGGGAAATTACGCTCTTTCTTTTCTTGGACTTTAGCGTGTTCAGCCCGTACTCGGAAAGCTTTTTCTTTACCTGTTCGTCCGTAAGGCCTGTTTTGTAATTGTCCTGCATACTAAAACTCCCTTCATTACTCGTCCTGTTTGTCCTATGATGAATCTATGTTCACAGAGGGAATTTTAGAATAAAAAAGCGCACAGACTTCCCCGCCTCCTAATAAGAAAACATAAGCAAGTCCAGTAAAATCAATGTTTTCAGAGGCAAGGAACACGATGTGAAGTCAAAAATTTAATACTGGCAGGACAAAGGGTGCTGATATGAAATGTCAGCACCCTTTTCCTGTCCCAAACGCCATAGGTAACACAAACCTGTGGCGTTTTTTTATGCCCTGCTGGGGGCACCCAAAACTGTATGAAAACGGGTGGGAAATCCCCTGTTTTTTCGCCTGTGGGCGGCGCAAACGAAGCCGCCCATATTCTTTCCCTCATGGGAGGCCGGACGGTGATACAGGGGCGCAAAACCACCGAAACGAACACTTTTCAAAACCGAAGGAAGGAGGTATCCAACATGGCGGTATTCCGCATTGAGAAAACCCGCGACTACACGGTGATGTCCAACCACCACCTGCGGGACAAGTCGCTCTCGCTGAAAGCGAAGGGCCTTCTCTCCCTCATGCTCTCCCTGCCGGAGGAGTGGGACTATACCACCAAGGGGCTGGCCCGGATCTGCAAGGATGGCGTTGACAGTATCTGCGCCGGGGTGCGGGAGCTGGAGGAACACGGGTATGTGATCCGCCAGCGGGTCCGCAACCCCAACGGCCAGCTCGGCGCCATCGAGTACACCATCCTGGAGCAGCCCCGCCAACCTGAACCGGGAAAACCTGAACGGGAAAATCCAGTCTTGGATAATCCTGAACAGGCTTACCCTGTCTTGGAAGAACCTGAACAGGGAAACCCCGCACAATTAAATACTAATAGATCAAGTAAAGAAAAATCAAAAAAAGATCTATCAAGTACGGAAGGATCAAATCCTGTCCTATCCACCCCCAAAGCCCCCAGGGGTTCGGACGGGATGGGACGGGACTGGATGCGGGAGCGAGAGATCTATCGGGAATTGATTTTGGAGAACATCGAGTATGACATCCTCATACAGAATGAGCGCCTGGACCGTGACCGGCTGGATGAACTTGTGGAGCTCATGGTGGACACGGTTTGCTCCCATCGGGAGATGATCCGCATTGCCGGGGACGACTATCCGGCGGAGGTGGTCAAATCCCGGTTCCTGAAGCTGAACAGTTCCCATATCGAGTATGTGCTGGACCGTATGCGGGAGAACACCACCTATGTCCGTAACATCAAGAAATATCTGCTGGCTGCCCTGTATAACGCTCCGGCCACCATCGACAGCTACTACACTTCCCTGGTGAGCCACGATATGTACGGCAGTGGAGAACGGAGGTGATGTGAGTGCAGGAAGAAATCACGCAGAGGACGGTATCCCTCTCGGTGGAGGCCGGCAAGATGACGGCGGACCTGCTCCAAAAGGCCGTGAAAAAGGTGCTGGAGGAGATGCAGAAGAAGCCCTCCCAGCGCACCCTCCACCAAGGGAAACAGACCCTGCACCAGCTCAAACAGCATGGGGCCTCCCTGACCAACATCGAGATCACCGAACAGAACATCAAGGCGTTTTCCGTGGTGGCGAAAAAGTATGACATCGACTATGCCCTGAAAAAGGACCCCCATACAGACCCCCCGCACTACTATGTGTTTTTCAAGGCCAAGGATAAGGACCAGCTCCAGCCGGCCTTCAAGGAGTTCACCGCCATGACCCTGGATCGGGAGAAGCGCCCCACCATCCGGGAGAGGCTGGCCCAGGCTCAGGAACAGTCCAAGACCAAACATCGGGAACGGGAGAAGGTCAAGACCAAGGACCGGGAGGTGACGCGATGACCGATAAGCTGAAAAAGCAGCTCATCCTCAATCTTCCGTATCTCGTCTTTGTGTATCTCTTTGACAAGCTCTGCCAGGGCGTGCGGCTGGCTCCTGGGGCTGACGCCTCGGAGAAGCTGCTCCATATCGGGCAGGGCTTTTCAGCGGCCTTCGCAAGTCTGGCACCCAGTTTCCATCTGCTGGACCTGTGTGTGGGCGCCGCCGGCGCGGTGCTGATTCGGCTGGTGGTCTACTCCAAGGGCAAAAACGCCAAGAAATACCGCCGCGGCATCGAGTACGGGAGCGCCCGCTGGGGCACACCGGCCGACATCGCTCCCTATGTGGATAAGGACTTCTCCCAAAATGTTCTCCTTACCCAAACGGAGCGGATCACCATGTCAAGCCGCCCAAAGGAGCCCAAGTACGCCCGGAACAAAAATATCCTGGTCATCGGCGGTTCCGGTAGCGGCAAGACGCGGTTCTTCGTCAAGCCCAACCTGCTCCAATGCCATTCCTCGTATGTGGTCACGGACCCGAAGGGCACCATCTTACAAGAGGTCGGCGCCCTGCTGGAGCGCAGGCAATACCGCATCAAAAGCCTGAACCTCATCAATTTCAAAAAATCCATGAAATACAATCCCCTGGCGTATATCCGCAGCGAAAAGGACATTTTGAAACTGGTGAACGCCCTCATTCTCAACACCAAGGGAGAGGGTGAAAAGAGTTCCGAAGATTTTTGGGTCAAGGCCGAGCGGTTATACTATTCTGCCCTCATCGGTTACATTTGGTATGAGGCGGAGCCGGAGGAGCGCAACTTCATCACCCTGCTGGACCTTATCAACGCATCAGAGGCCAGAGAGGATGACGAGGAGTTTCAGTCCCCGGTGGATCTGCTGTTTGCCAAGTTGGAAAAGGAGCAGCCGGATCATTTCGCCGTGAAACAATACCGCAAATTCAAGATGGCGGCGGGCAAAACTTTGAAGTCAATCCTGATTTCCTGCGGCGCCCGCTTGGCGCCCTTTGACATCGCGGAGCTGCGGGACCTCATGGCGGAGGACGAGCTGGAGCTGGATACCCTGGGCGACCGGAAATCGGCGCTGTTTGTCATCCTCTCGGATACGGACAGCACTTTTAATTTCGTGGCGGCGCTCATGTACTCCCAGCTTTTCAACCTCCTGTGCGACAAGGCGGACGACTTCTACGGC